>Ga0209210_1000124_pt1 | contig 94896 bp, 148 predicted proteins | sample RifGroA1_FD_183991 | JGI IMG/M metagenome (GOLD analysis project Ga0209210, IMG submission 183991) | Contaminated groundwater microbial communities from Rifle, Colorado, USA - Rifle Groundwater A1 (SPAdes) (version 2) | ecosystem: Environmental > Aquatic > Deep subsurface > Groundwater >...
AACATCAATTAATTGAGAATCGAAATAACTATTTGCATTTTTGATCGCCCAGATGATGACACTATAAATATTTGACTCCTGAAAGTCCACACTAATGTTATCAGTGAGCGTTTTTAGTAATTTTTCTCTGCTTTTCTTTGTTAGCCTATCGGTGATTGTATTGAGATTTTTAAATAGTTCCCGCCAATACTTTTCCTTTAAGCCAATAATCCTCCTTTGCAGTAAATTTACGACTGATTTAAAATCAATTTGGAGTTCATTGAATATAGATTGATCTAATTCGGAGATTGCTTTGAAGTTTAACTGGAGTTTAAAAAGGTCATCGTTGTACAATTCAACCAAAGCGAGAATTAAGCCCCTAACTGGGACAAGTTCATTGATCTTCTTAGAAAAATCCTTATACTCTGCTTTATCTTCTTTCCTTGTATTAATAGGAAATTCCTTCTGAACCCACAAAAAGAAAGGGTCAACATCGGGAGTTGAATTCCTGCTGTGATAACTTGAGCTGGTTAATAGAATTTCGATGATGTCTACGTTACACCTTGCTGCCCGCTCTGCATCAAGGAAATCGGTGTTCCCAATAATATTGTATTTCGCTTCGCGGTCTTTAATCGTAGCTAAGATTTCTGGTTGATTCTTCCAGCGATCAGGAATAACAAGAAAAATCTTAGCTGCATTAGCTTCATTGATAATCTTTATTGCCCATTCCTTATATTCAGAATAAGGAGGATTACAGAATACGACATCAACTTTCTTATCTATCAGGACGTTCTCGTAAAAATCACACCCTATAATAAAGATATCAGATGGCATTTCTTTTACGAGAATCTGGCTCTTCTCAATGGCATATTTCTTCCCTTGTGTTAGCTTAGATAGCGTTGCTCCATTCCCAGCACCACAATCAAGGATTGATTCGTGTTCTGAATTTAACTTTGTTTTGATAATGGATATAATTTTGTCAGAAGTCGGGTAGAACTCCATATCCTGGTCGTTATCTTTTAATTTTCGGACAAGTTTTGCTATTTTCATTTTGGTTCTTGCCCCAGATGCTTAAATTTGACGCTTCCTGCGTTCGCCACACTGCGATTAGAAGGTTTCAATACCTGACTATGGTAACGGTTGAAAACGGCTTAAATCGTGTTCCTTGCGCCTAATTTTCTAATGCTATCTGTTGCAAATCTTAAATAATCGGAATCATCAGTTTCTTTAATCTGCTTTGCATACTTTTCGTTGAACTCTTCATCAGATTTCATATAAGCTATACACTCTGGGCAAAGAATATCCCGTTTGACAACATCCCATCCTGCCGCTTTTAGTTTTTCAGTCACGAACCATTTAGCTAAACTTGACAGGATTTCGTCAGTAGTCAATTCAAATAGGATTTCTTCTCCACATCTGCAAACTTGAGTCAATTTCATTTTAATACACCTCTTTTATTTTCTTTACTACTTCACGAATATAATAAAAACTAAACAAAACCCAAATAACAGGACCACTAACTATGAGGGTTAGTATCCTTTCTGTTTTTGTTTTTGCCATTGGGATCAATCTGAATCCCATAATTGCTCCGAAAATTATGTACCCAATTATAATCCAATTTGAAACATTTAAGAACATCTTCCCACCTCAGGTTTAGCAACTCCAGCAAATGTTCTCCCCGTAATAAATTCATCAACTGCTAAACGGAAATTAGTTGTCAATTCAAATACTGTTACACCAGAATAAGGAGTGTAAAGATCAACGTCATCCACTTCTCCTCGAAGGAGAAGTGTTTCAGTATTTACCCGTCCAGTGCCGGTATACCCCTTGTAGTTTAACATAGTTTATTCCTCTTATTCAACATTAATTTCCTTAACCTATCATCTGCAAACTCTCCTGTATAATAATCCCTATATGAGCAAAACTCAGCAAGGACGCAATCAAGGATTCCTTCCAGCCTGATGATCTCAGATAATGCGTTTCCGCAGTGCTTCTCCATTTCCCGCTTGTCCATTGCAAGAGTGGTGGCGTCTCTTAGGTGATCTTTGATTGTTTTCATTTCTTCACCTTAATGTCTTTGACTTTAGGCTCAGGCATAACCCTGATTTTATGACTATGTGCCCTTGTATCGTCACCAATCCAATGGAAAGGGATAGGAATCCATGCAAACGACACTTCGTCAAAATATTCAGATCCAGGAGTAATTTTCATTTCAAGCTCTCTTCATGTAAGCAGCATCACGGACGATTAGAAGCGTAGTTTTCAAAAGATTATCCATTTGCGCTTCAACCTCTTTGTGCGTGCTACCCTTAATCCTCAACTGCCGCGACTGGCCTCCGGTTGTTATATCCTTAAACACTTGATATAACTCGCTAGGAATGACATAGAATCCAGGGTTATCTTGGGCTTTCGCAATGATGTAATTCATCTTATTCCTTTACTCAATATCAACGCGCTCTCCGATCAATTTTATAAATTCTTCAAATGAACCCTGGACATTAATTCCGTTGACGTTCAAATAGTAATTTTCGCTCCCTGTTTGGCTTTTTACGCTGACAATACCCCTCTCAGGGATTGCATACAAGATAGGCCGTGAAGACTCTCCCTTAGTTGACTCTTTAAAGACAAAAACACGATCTTTATGATCTTCCTCGATGACCTTAATGTCAACAATCGGATCTTTATCGTCATTTTGGTTTAATTTATTCTCATTCTTGGCAGCCTGACGCCAAGTCCATCGACCTGCGGCGATTTCTTTTTCGATTGTTTGGCGCATCTGACCTTTAGCAAAATCACTAGGAACTTCCAATTCTACGTAAATTTTCATTCAACTCTCCTCTTCCATAACGTCAATTATGTTGTATAAAAATGGTATAGCCCTTACTAGCATACCCCTGACCCTGAAGCTGTTCTTTCCCTTCTGCATTTCTTCAAGGATTTCGATAACTGTTAGAATTTTCTCGACGTTTGGGTTCATTTTATTTCTCCTTTACTTTGTATCATTGGCCTAAATTCTGCAATTGGCATCACTGGTGTTCCGCCGTAGCAGAAATATGGAACATTGAACTCTTTAGAAAGAACAATCTCGGCGGCATGAGTAAAACAAATAGCTTTCTGATTGTTGATTAATTCCATCATTTTATTTTCTCTGTCAATCCCTAGCGTCGAAAGTGTGAATGTTTGCATGCGCCTCCTTAACTTATTTCACCATACAATCATTATGATTCATAATACAAATTATCGACTAAAGTGTCAAGTATATTTATTTTATAATCAATTCATAATACCCTGGTCGTTACACCACTTCGGGAACGCATGTTCCCAATTATAAGAAGAACAAAGCCAACTGATCTGAATCTTACTTGTAGTCAATGTTGTTTTTAAAAGCATTTCAACAAATAGTTCAACTCTTTTCCTTTTTGATTGAGCATCTGCTCCCCTTGTCCCGAACTGAGGATGGATTCTTTTGTTATTTTCATTGAACCAGCGATGAAATTCTTTTGTCGCTCGTCTGAAATTATTTTCATCATTTTTTGAATAACTCTTTGGAACATATTTATTCATCACTTTTTTTACCCAGACATCTTTAATGATTTCAGTCATGTTAGAATCAATGTCTTCAATCATTCGCATTGTTTCTTTTACTGCAACAGGTTCATTTTCAAAGTATTCCAGGAATAATGATTTTTCTTTCTCCCCGAAAGGATTATGCAGAAAATGCACAATGCCCGTTCCTTTGAGCGTTTTCTTATACCCATTCGTAGGTTCATAATTAAAATCAGTAGCGGCCAAGGAGAACCTATTCATTGTGTTGGTAATTTCTTGTTCTGTGAATTTATAATCAGCATACTTTTTGAAAGGACCATTTTTATCAAAGAATTTACCCGCCATGAGTTTATTTAAACAAATCGCAATTTCATTATAAGTTTTTGTTCCTGCTCGGTGTTGGACTATTTTAAGACTGTTCCAATAATCAATCAGCGAAACAATATTCTTTTTTATTTTAGGGGTAGGTTTCGGGGTCGCGTAAATTGGGTTCTTCAGTGTTCTTGTCGGGCGGGGCGGCGGAACATTAATATTATTTTGTTCAACAGTGTCTGGCGCTACGCTTGTTTGAGCAACTGTATTATGTTCTTGTTCAGTGACGGGACAAACAGTTGACTCAACATGTTGTGAATGAGGTTCAATAGATTCGTCAGAATCTATAACTTCTTTTTCGTAAGAAAAAGATTTATTAAAATTAGTGTTATTATAATTGGTATTATTATTTATTGGTATTATTAGCTGTTGATTTTCCATCGCAGGGTTTTCCGCCGATGGGTTTTCCGCCGATGGCTTTTCCATCGCAGGGTTTCCAATACTCATATTCTTCCTTTGCGGATGGTCTCCTATTTCCCATCCGCTATCATCTGCAAATTTTTTATGCCCTTCAAAATTAAAAGTAAATGGCACATCTGTGTATGCTATGAAAGACCCAACTATGGTTTGATTTCCTTTTTTCTTAAATATCTTTTTATCTAAGTATCCAAATTTTTCTAATTCTTTCATTCCACTTTCAACAGAAGTTCTCCCATCAGGTTCGCTAAAATTATCGCATAGCGTTTCCATAATAGAAACCCACCCTTCTTGGTGGCTCAATAAAAGAATTAGGATTCCTCTTGCTTTATAAGAAAGCCTTTTATCCCTAATTAAATTGTTAGATATTTGTGTATAATTATTTTTAACAGAGCAATTTCTTGCATCTGGGAATACATTCTTCGCTTTCTTGTTATCTGTGTTCATCTACTCCTCCTTACACTCCCTTTCATAATTATTCATAGCTATTTCAACCAATTTAGGAATTTGAGATTTGTTGTTAATATATTTACTAATTGTGATATTGCTCAGTCCTAATCTTTTTGACAATTCTATTTTGTTCCAACCTTTCTTCTTTCTAATAACATCCATTTCTTCGCCGGTCATTGACTTCCTCCTTATACCTTATCGGCATAATTTCAGAAAACTTTAAGGTTATTTAACTCTAAGACAAACTTTTTTATATTTACAACTATCTTTTCTGGAGCCGCCTGTAGGAATCGAACCCACGACAACCTGATTACATAAAGTCATTTATCAGGTGTTCTACCAACTGAACTAAGGCGGCCAACTCTTAAACTTTTCTAAATTCACCACAATAACAATGTCCTCTAACCATTGGCTGATCCCAACCATCAGTATAGTTTTTTATATCTGGTAATGCTAATACAGGAGGGAAACGTCTACACATTCCTTCAGAACAACCTTCTTCCCCTTCTTCATCAATGAGTAAAAAATATTTACACTCATCACACGATCTTGTATTCTTTCCCATCACACCACCTCATATGCCTTGTATTTCGTATCTCTTGGCTTATAATCAGAATCAGCACATTTCCCACATGAAGGACATTCCATTGAAGGAATTACATTTCGGTGAAAATTGTCATCATCATAACCTGACCCTTTCTTTTTATGCCCGCAGTGTTCACAAACATAAACAGCATAAAAGTCTCTTCTGCTCTGGGATTCAATCGTTTCAATCTTCATATTTAAACCTCACAATAAAAAGTTTCTGGATCATGCTTAACACCGTCCATATCAAGGAAATAATTTACTTCACTTATATGAGTAACGTCTAATTTTCCCATAACGTCAACTCTCATTAATCCTGTTTCAACATCAATGTCATAAATAGGATATTCACTACCTCCAATAAAACGGGCAATAAATGGTTGAGGAAGGCTATTTATATAATCCATTTTAAGAATATCACTCATTACTCTTTCTCCCAGATTTTAGGATTCAATGGAGTAATATAAGTTCTCCATCCTGAATCTTCAACTACTGCAAGATAACCACTATCATACATGACAAGGTAACTGTTATAATCCGGATCTGACTTAGGCTTCCAGCGTTCTCCTGTTTCACGATTAACTGCATAGAATTTCTTACTCATTAGCATCCCATCTTGGTGGTAAGAAACCACTCGCATGTTGCATACCTTCTGTGAAAGATTTCTTTTTTAGGGCTGCAACTTCCTCTGTCGTCATTAAAACACAATCTGCGCCATAATTTAGAAATGTCTTGACCCCCATAATATCCTCTGTGCCAGACCAGAAAAATTGTTTGTCTTCAAGTATTTTATCAACTATCTGACGCGATAGATTATACTTTATTCGATAGATTATCTCCCCAATATCCCCGAATTTAGTCAAAGCTATGGTAGCCCTTACGTGGACTTGTTTCCCTTCTATGTTATTCGTATTAGAAACTTCCATTTTTACACACCAATCGATTCAAATTTCTTCATTGCGAAGGGCAAAGTAATATAAGCCCACGCCCAGGTGCCAAAATCGCTATTTCCGGGGAATGTTTCTTGTTCTTCCCTGATTACTTCTACCCCATTATAAATTAAAACAGATGCTTTAGAGATTCTTTTTCGGAACACTTCAAATCCTCTTAATTCTTTCCCTTCGCTAATTGAGTAAAGAAAAGCGGAATCGCTCTTCTGGATTAGTTTGTAACAAAATCCTCTTTTGTTAAATTCGTCCTGGAGTAGTTTCATTTTGTTCCTTTTAAATCAAGATGCGTTATTCTTAACTACCTGAATAGTTTCAATTAAGACACTCATATTCTTTTCTACGATTCTTTTCAGGCATCTTTCGGTTCGCTCCAAATCAAATTCACGAAGGCCATCTGGTTCATCAATCATTTTACATATGATCCCCTTAGACTCAAGGGTATTTTTAATTAATTCCCCTATTGTTGTTTTGCCAGTACAAGTAGAACCAAAAATCTGAATTTTAATTTCCATTTTACATCCTTTAAATTTATAATTACATAGCATCAAATTAGCCGACTTCGACGCTTACCAGCCTGCCCTACGTCAAACTTCTAAATCACGCTAATTCAGTCTCACCACACGCCAAAATTTTGAAATTAGATTGTAACCTTAATCCGAAACTTTTTCAACCTTAATCAATTCTTCTGATCCGAATTTTAGAGCTGGAGAAGCATCAACTGTATAATCCAATTTGTCATCTGTCCGGTCATCCCAAATCTGGTGCCTAATTACCTGATAAATATCCCAAGAAATATCCGCAGAATCAAATTTACCTACTCCATAATGGGCATTCAATTCTATCCCGAGAATGGGTTTAATAATCTTTTCTACTTCACGAGTCAATTCGTAAGGAATACAAAACGATTCTCCTTTCTCGTTTTTACACTGGTCAAATACAGCCGACAAGTGACCACATTGCAGTCTTGCTAAAATTTCACAAGCTAACGAAATAGTCTTAAATTGTTTTTCTGAACAACTGATAATATAATTCATTTCCCCTTCCCCCAGCCACCTTTAACACATTCAATGTACCACTTATTCTTGAAGTCAGAAATACTCATTTGGATGAACTTTTCAGTCCCGTACCTTGGTTCCGAGTAAGCATCAAGGACTATTACTTTTATCCCTTCGTCATGATGAAATGCCCCTATTACTTTTGAAGCAGGGTAGCTCATCTGTCTTGCCTTCATGATAGTCCCTGCTGTGTTTCCTAAAATTTCACAAAAATCTTCCGCTATTGCTGGAGTTGAAAACAGGCAAAGCACCATTGCGGTTAGAATAATTTTTTTCATTTTATCTCTTCCGTTAAATTACGACAAGCGGAATTATATTACATCTATTCTCCTTGATTCATTCTTGCCTTAATACACTTCAAATACCATCTATTTTTGAAATCTTCAACACTCGCTCGTTCATAACGGTAACTATGAAATCTTGGCGTTTCATGGGCTTCAATAATCATCTCAAGGCTTATTGGGTTCCCTCTACTTGCCTCTACAGATTTATCAGCAGAAACGCCTGCTTGCCTACTTTCCATAATTGCAGCAGCGAGTCTTCCGATTGATTCACAATATTCATCTGCTATAACTGGAGTCGAAAGCAAACAAAGCATCATTGAAATAACAATAATTTTCTTCATTTTAGTTCCCCTTGTTGAATTTTTCAACTGGCGTAACTGTTCCTAAATTCTTATTTAGATCTTCGGCTTCTTTTAACATGTCCTCAAGATTACTGATTTCGTCAAGAGCTTTGCAGAGTGGACATTTTTCTGAATCGAAAACAATCATCTGGTGGTCGTTCTGGCATGTTTTCATTTTGATTCCTTCTCAGGCAATAAAAATTATAACCAGCCCATATTTTTATAAACACAGAGCCGAGCGATCGAATGTTGCGCAAGATGTTTATAGGGGTCCAGAAAATCGACAAGGACAATTTCTTCTTTACCTTCTACTTTGCCCAGTCCCCTGCCCATTTTCTGCAAAAGTCTGCTTTCTGACTTCATTCCCGAGGCATTAATAACGTGAGAAAGGGCTGGCAAAGTTACCCCTTCGGCCCAGCAATTTGAGCTAATAATTACATTTAATTTACCACTCTTCATTTTCTCTTTAGATATAGTTCTATCATCACCGCTAACTTTTCCTTCTACAATTTCATGCTCAACACTTAGTAAATCTAATTCTTTAGAAAGTAATTCAATATGAATTAAGTTCACGCAAAAAATCAAAACTGTACCATTTTCATCAGCAACAGTTTTTGCATATTTAGCAATAAGCCTGTTCCTAATTTTATTTCTGCAAATAGCCAAATCATAGATCTCATGATAGGTTTTGCATAAATTTATTTCTTTTGATTCGGAGACAGCAAGTAATTCAATTCTCGGTTTTGCAAGAACCCCGTGTTTTTCAATTCCATCCTTAACGCTTAATTCCATAATTTTATCACCAAATAATCCTTGAAGTGTTAATTTTTTGCTAGGCTCTGTTGGGATAGTAGCTGTGAAGCCCACTCTTACTATTGATAGGTTCTTTGACAGTATCTTCTCTAAAGCAGATCCTGGTTCCGAGGACAAATGAATTTCGTCGCAGAAAATTATGTCAAATTTATTGGACAGTTTAATTAAATCTAAGCGAACATAGGTTTGGAGAGTTGAAACAACAATATCTTCTGTTATATCCTTTTGCCCTCCACCTAGTTTACATGCCTTAAAGCCGCATTCAACAAATTTCCCATGGATCTCGTTGACTATATCAATGGACGGCGCAAGATATAATAGTTTTGGTTTTGGGAAGCATGACGCAGCTCCAATCGCTATGATCGACTTTCCTGAGCGTGTAGCGGCATGTACGATGCCACGTTGTTTTTCTATAATCGATTTAATGGCTTCTAATTGGTAGTCCCGAATCTCCACCCCTGCCAACCCCGGCTCCCTTACCGGCTCTATCCTCAACTCTTCCCCCGTCTCCCGGAACTCAAGACCCTTAACTTCACAGTATTCTTTAATCCTATTCTTGAAACCGGCGTACAAAAACCACCCTGTTCTCTGGCTCCCAGAAACAAAGTCTTTGTCATATTCCTTGCGTACTTTCCCTCTTGGGCCTGGTTTCCAGAATTCGCATTTATATGTCGTCAATTTCCTCCCCAATTCCACCGTCTCAAAATTCATAAGCTGGATTACAGTAGGATCAATATTCTTAATCTCAATCATTTAATTACCAATTATCCTTTTAATTTCAGCCCTATTTTCTTTCATCTTATTTAAAACTTTCTCTGCACCCTCTTCCCTAATCCTATACATTAATCCATGACCATTATACCCATAATTCTCAATTAAATCTCCAGTAGGAAATAAAATGTAATTACAATTTGTCATCCCGTAATAAATTATTCCTTCATAAGTATCTCTAACTTCACATTGAGTTAGAAAATTTTCCCAGCTAACCCAATCTGGATGCAGTTGGGAATCGTTCAATGGTTTAATTTTCATCACTTTAATTCCCCATCTTCTTGATAAGATCACTATATAGCCACTGAATTCCCTGGATTGTTTCTTTAATATTCCTATTTAATTCGTTTCTCTTAATCTGTAATTCCTTCTCCTGTCACTGGCTCAAATAATCCAAGATATCAATTTCTTCTTCACACCATTCACCAGCATGTAAATTTAAATTAATTAAATCCTGAACCTGATACCAGCCGGATCTGAATTCAGGAAGAATGTCTCTTGGCGATTGACTACAGTGTGCTTTCATTTTATACGGGATTAAGTATAGCTGGTAGCCCGTTTCCCAGAATGTTACGGTCTGTTTCATTTAATTATTCCGTATCGTATAGATCTCTAATAGATTCATTCCATCGTTCAATTGCCTCATTTCTGGTTTTCTTTTGGACAACTCTATTACAAATACCACAAGAAACAGAACGACCTCTCCCTACTGGTTTTCCACCACAAGAACAATTCATTGGCTTCGTCCCTTTAATTATATCTTTGTCTTTCATTTAATTTCTCTATCGTCAAACATCCGGCAAAAATCACTTAATAATTGAAATGCTACTTTTCTATTTTCTCCATAAGGTGAAGAAACGCCACATTCTGAACATTGGTAATTAATAGCGAAAGGGATAGAATCGTCACGAAGCATAGCCCCGATACTCTTACACCACGGGCATTGAATATGTTTATTTACGTCCTCTTCTGATATTCCGTAACATTTTAAGGCATCAATTAAATACATTATTTCACCTTTGGCCAGCAATCAACTCTTGTTATTCTCATTGAAAATATATTATCCATCATTAAGACCGCCTCCATACCTGCATCTTGACATTCCTTTGATGCTGAAATAACTTCTTGTCTTGTCATAGTTTTAGCACAGGAACAAGTCAATAGCAGAACTAAAATAAGTAAGATATATTTCATTCTTCCTCCTTTACGCTTACTCTTTAGTTAATCTCAATCCTTCTGCGTAATCCATAAGGAATTCGTTTAAAATATTTTGCAATTCCATAATCATAATTTTTACATTATCATAACTTCCTTCATTCCAAGTTGACTTGGCTATACTACCATCTTCTTTTACATAAATTTCAACACCTATAGCCGATTCGTTTCTGTCTTTATTATCAACATCATAAAGATCTTTATCATTCATTATAATTTCTCCTTTACATTAACAAATATAGCTTCTACTCCTGCCTGTTTGCAATCAGCAGAAAATCGCTTCTGCCAGTATGGTATTAGGTTGATCGCTTGTTTAGAATCAGTAGTATAACCCCAATCACCTATTTTCCCCTTTAAATTAGCCACCCAGAAAGTGCAACCCTTTGACCAATTCCTATAACCGATTGTTTTCATTTAGCACCTATAATTGTGGTGGTGTTATAAATGTCCCATTTGGAGACGATTGCAAGGCTGACCCGTCAAGTATTTTATGATGCTTTGTGGAATTGATAGAATAAAAATTACTGATACTGCTCAATTTGCAATTAGGGCATATAAAGTCTATAACACAAGAATCTATTTGTGTCAAAGAAATTGCATAATTACATTGAGGGCAAAAAGCTAACCCTTTTCTAAAATCGAATTTTCTTCTGTAATTATTCAATTCAAAATCGATATTTTCATTAATATAAAATATAACGTCTTTTTCTGATCCGTTATAAGTGTCTGCAAATTTATATCCTTCTGAATCCCAATTCTTCGGGTCAAGTTTTCTTTTCTCTAATTCTTCCCTGTATAGTTTTGAGATATCATTATGTTTCATAATCTACCTGTAGTATCCCCGAACAGTAGCAATTAGGCTCCCGCTCCTGTGATATCCTCCGCAAATGTTACAATAATAGATAAGCTGTCCATTTTGGTAAGCGTCTTGTTCAGTATCATATCGTCGCTTATTCGAACACTTCTTATCCCTTTTACGATCCTTGACAGCCGAAAAAGTTTTATATTTATTCATCATCAATCTATATCCTTTAATCTAATTCCAGTTCGTTTTGGAGACAACCCAAACACCTAGACTTCAGATCCCTTGTACTCACTTCGCGATCAACAACCGCATAACGATGCTCACTTGGCAAATAATCTAAATTAGGTTGAGTATAAGGTGATTTATGATTCCCTCCACGCCTAATCATTTCAGCCACTAATTCATCATGCATAGTTTGCATAGATTCAGGCTCAATCTGGACAACTGATGATACCCTACCAGCGATAGAATGCTTTTTCTCGAAGTTATGACGGTGTTTATGAATGTTCCCCGAGTAGATGATTGCGACATAACAGTTTTGGATCAAGCATCCACATTCTCATATCTACTCCACCGAAAAGAATAATTCAGGAATAATACTATTTCTAACAGCTCGAATATCTTCCTCTTCTTTTGCTTCGCAACCCCTCTGAAATGCTGAAATTATAGCCAATTCTACATCTTTTGTCAATTCCTTCTCTGATACATCCCAGATATTAAGGGGCCTTTGACCTTCCACCTGAACCCATAGTGCTTTTAGTTTATTCCTATCGGTTGTATAGAATCTTGCGGTTTTCATTTCTGATTCTCCTTAATAAACGCCCTTGCTTCTTCCAATGCCTGGATAAAGGAATTGATATGTTCTTCGCCCCTGAGCATCAAACATTCTTCTACCTCGATCCGACCAATAAATAGAATTTTCAACGCTGACCGAATCCTCCAGCAGAAATTCTTGAATCTACTATCGGAATAATTTACAGAAACTAAAGTTTTGTAAAAATTTAATGTAAGATAATCATGATCGACCTCAAAATCGCAAACTAACCCACAATGGGGGAATTGCAGTCACAGCCCAGCCGATACATGACCGTAGGTGGATTCTCCCACTCACCGATTTTCATCACTTTATTGGAAATTTTCATTTCTAACTCAATTATTTTATGGTATAAAATGTTCTTGTTCCTTTTTTAACTTCAAATACAAAATCACAAAATGAACATTGGACCACCTCGAATTCATTTTCATAAAGATCGTCTTCAGCCCAAATTAAATCATTCCCACAATTTGGACAAATAATATAACCGTATTCTTCCATCGTTTCCGTCTGTAATCTAACTGGTTTCTTCACTTACTGCTCTCCCCTTAAAACTTTCTTGATGGTTTATAATTTAGAATCCCGATATTGTCAATCTTTATATCACTCGCCTGATAGCACATAATCAGGGCAACTATCGAACCGTCAGAATAAACGTAAACAGGACTACGCCAATCGTTATTCCCTATTTTATCATATTTAATTTTAAAAGTCAGTGTCCCTGTTGTATTCTTTTCGATGAATTGAACAAATTTTGTCCTGAGATAAATGTTTTCTGCAAATTTAAGTAAGTCATCGCCTACCTCTTCACCCAATCGGACAATATTATCCCAGCTAAGATGGTCTGTCATCGGGAGATTCTTAACAAGAAAATCCATGTCTATTTCCTGTTCATCGTACCCTTCGTTATTTTTAGGCTTTTCTCCCTTCAGAATAAATTGTCCGTTTCCCCACCACTCAGGAGAATAAAATATTTTCTCAAAATTAAGTTTTCTAAAATTGAGATTCCGGTATTGACATTTTTCTGTTTCTTCTGGGATTAAATTGATTCCTGTTCCCTCTGGGGTATCTTCAGGAATACCAAAATATGTCAATTCCAGGTTATACTCTGTGTTCTCTATCTGGATAAACAATTTCTTGTTTTGGACGATACTAGAACTGGCCCCGATTTCTTTAACGATCCTTTGTGCTTTCTTTTTAATCGTTTCAGATTTAACGAGTTTTGTTTTGCCCTTAACTGTCCTTTTACCATTTTCCCAATTTTCTTCGACTGTATGAGTCTCAAACAGAGGAGAAGGATAGTTATAAGCATTCATATTTTGCCTCCGAAAATGTCTTTAAAGAAATCCGGCATATCTGCTGGCTTAGATTGTTTTGTTTTATTTGAAAGATCAGAGGCTTTACGTTTCCAATCGCAGGAGTCGCAAATAAGCACCGCTCCTGATTTCATCTTCATCGCCCCTTTCTTAACGGTAGCAACTTTGATGTTACAACCAGCACAATATAGGATTATTTCATCCATTTTAAATACCTATATTTTAATTTGGACAATTTATGGAACAATTTCTGTGGAATTTCACCGACAGTTTTGAAGTTTTAGTACAAATTAAGCATAAACATTAAAGCCTTTGAACCTGGATACCAGAATTGCCTTTCCCCTAATTTCAGGATGTTTTCTTAAATGACGCTTAAAAGCCTTGATCGATCTACAATCACAACACGTCGAGTAACATACTAATTCTGGAATTTCATCATGACACATCCACCTCTTTTCAGAATCTACATACCACAAATTGTCGTGATTCGTAATCCAAATAAATTGCTTATGCAACCTTTGTCCCCTTGGTTTATCGAATTTCATATCCTACCTCTTACTGAAAGATTGCCGTAACGTCAACCCAACCACGGGCCTGAGTTTCTTTGATTCTTCATCCCCGATAATCGTAGAAAGGGATTTTACTTCAATTTTTACCACGTCGATAAACCTATGCTCCAATTTCCGTTTAAGCAGAAAATTAAATACAGTTTCCGGGTCAGCCTCTTCCCTCTTTTCGGCACCTGTAATTTTAACTACAGCATTATTTCCGAGAATAGTAACGCCACTCTTCAGTTCCGATTCGGTGTAATCCTTTTCGGCAAGCTGTTTAATCTTTTCCTTTAGTGGCTTGATTTTAGTTTCAAGCTCTTTGATTTGGTTGTCAAGTTCTGCGGCGGTGTCCACTAATGAGGTTACTTCTTTCTTGTTCATTTTAGTTCTCCTATAAATAATAAGGGTTGTCTTGGAATCGGCAAGTTGTATATCCTGGATGTTTATTCAATGAGAGGATATCATATCCCTTGTTTTGGAAATAAATATCCTGTTTAAACGATACAGAAAAGAAATGAGCATAAATGAACAGCCATCCGTACTTATTTATGCCGTCTAACCAATATAGGATTGGATTAAGCATTGTTTGCCTCTATTAGTTAGCCATCGTCCCGAGTAAATATACCATCTGGGATTCGGCTGCAATCACTTCTTCATTTTCTCCGTTTGGGATCTCTGCTATTTTCTCATTAAGAAACTCAACAGCCTTACTTTCTTCACCAAAAAATGCAGTTGCCAGTTTACGGTAGTTGCCAAGTGTTGCATCATCACCCGTGCTAAGTTTTTGCATTTTCATTTCTCCTTTAAACAAATTCTATTTATTCGGGTCGAAAGTTTTCATCCAATACCCGACTATTTCAATCGCTAATTTTTTACTGATTCCGAATTCATCAACAAGGAAAGCCGAAGCACCAAACATATTGCACGCTCCTGACTCCCTTAGATCGTCAAGATAACACAAATGCTCATCAGTACATCCTTCCGGCCTCTTGATTTCGTTCATTATTTTCTCCTTTGTTTAATTTAGAAGATACCGGTTACGACTCCGGCGCTGGCGTTTCGTCCCAGCCGCGAAAGCCTACTGTCAGCAGACTAAACACGCACGCTTTTATTTATAGCCGCTTTGTGTCCCGGCTTTGTGAGATAGTAGGGACTTGAACCATGACCTATCTCACAAATTCACTTTACTAATTATTAACAATCAAGTCAACACTAAAGCGATTAAACAGCAAACTCCCTGCTAAAAGTAAAACCACCATGTTCAACTGTTGCCAGTATCGACTTCCTCTGGATTTCACCATCTTCTAAATCGTTATTATGGCACCGTTCACAAAACCCGATATGGTCACGGAGAACAACCTTTGCACTGGGCATAATCCCCATAATCTTATTCAACAATTCAAAATTTTCTGGAGTCGCTGAATCAGAATCCGTTACATTAAATTCAATTTCTTGATCGTCGTACTCACATGAACATTTAATCTCATTGCTCCTGATCTTCTCGTATCGCGGGAAACTGGACAGTTCCTCAAATACAGTACCTCTGATTTCGGCGAGAATTTCATCATCAGGGAGAAGGTTCAACTTCAAACGGCCCCTTTGATTATCATTCCCGAATTTTTCTACCCAAGCATTAATTGTATCTCTCTTTTCCTGGGCAATTTTCTTGTTCTTCTCTTCTTCAATCCGGTTACGTTCTTCGTTCATCGCTTTAATTCCAGCAAGGTGATTCTCCGCTACTTCTCGAACTTCGTTATATCTGGTGCAATTTTTAGCATCAATTCTCCCGACATAAGGGAGATCAACATATTCTGCCCAGATATTATTTACCCTAATATCCTTATTATTCAAAAAATCAGTGATTCTCTGCTCGAATTCCTGTTTCTTTTTGTTTTCTTTTTCAATTAGTTTTGGTTTGATTTCATTCTTGATCTTGTCAAGAGCCTCCAGGAGAACGATATTAACATCTTCCTGCGTAATATCTTCTTCCCTTGCGTCAAGATAGAAAAATTGACTCCCTTCATTCATTTTTCCTGGCGATAAAAGATCACCCATTTTATCATACCAGAAAGAAGTTATTGTATCTGGATAGCCTCCCCTGTTAGTGATAATTGCCGCCCTTACCTCTTTTGAGAGAAGAGCCGGGTCAACCTCTATAATGACAAGCTGTGGATGATTTGCACCTGTCTCGATCATCAACTTTGCTACAAATTCTTTGCTTCTTTCGATTTGAACTTTCATTTTACTACCTCCTGTGAATTTAAGAAATCCAAGATTTCCTACCGGCTCCAAGAACCGGATTCTTAGCCCTGAACTATTCAGGACAATTATATATTACTAAATATTTAGGTATTTGGCAAGGTATTAATTGAGAGAATTGTATTTATCTATCGCCTCTGGTAATGAATTGAAAGCGCAAACTTCATTATTCCCGTCTTCCACCTCAAAGAACGTATCCATCTTTTCAATATCGGTACAAAGTTGAAGGGTTTTATATGAATCATTGCCATAAAAAACCGGCTATTTCTTGCTTAAATACTGTACAAATAATATCGTCGTAGTTTATCTGGTGCGATTGAGTTTTCATTTTAGTTCTCCTTAATAAAGACCTTCACTGTAAAGAATTCCTTTATCCCCGCCACAACCCCGTTTAATATCAGCCTTCTGCCCAGCCGCAATTGCAATTTTCATCGCTTCTTGTCTTGTTAAAAAATCCCCAAACTGGTCAATGAAGCCATCTTCCCAATTTCCATTTTCTAATTTAGATTTCTCAACAATTTCCTCAACAATTTCCTCAACAATTTAGCAGGCGAATAAGTCTGGTAATTCCGCCTTCCCATCAATTTCTGGGATATACTCAATATCAATTACTAATTCTCTCTGGTCTGATAGAACTAAAAGTTTATTAACTGGTAAAATTACATCGTCAAGCCTCTTATATCTCCCCCTATAGTCTCTTATGGATCTTTTTAAGTCCGTCCCATTCGTGGTCATATTGATTTTTACGGTTTTCAAAAGCCAAACATTAATTATTGAACAGAGGGTCGAATTATACTCTTTTATATTAGATGTCGAAAGTATGACATAATTGTTACTATGGTTGAGAAAAGAGGCAAACGCTTTTACTTCAGACACCTTAGTTCTGTCCGATAATCCAAGCAAATGCACTTCATCCAGAAAAAAAATAGAATTAGATTTATCACTTAAATGAGAAATACAAGAAACTTCAATCGCTTTCAGATTTTTAGTTGCCCATTCTTGTGTTCTCTCCGTCAATCCATAAGTATAAATTTGGACACTTGGGCAAAGATCATGGAAATTTTTCAGCAGATACATTATTGAATTAGTCTTACCACTTGAGCCAATACCAGCCAATCCGGCAACCCTGTTACCGCCTTCACCAAACACCATCTTAAGAATAGGTCCCCCTCCACCACCCCCAGACCCCGCATCCTTATTGGCGGAGTTTTCTCCCGCATTCTGATTGGCGGATACTGAATTTCCCGTATCCTCTTTGACGGATTCAGCATTAGCAGCCCCTGGATTCCCACCCCCAGACCCCTCATTTACTATTCCCGTATCCTCTTTGACGGATTCAGCATTTGAGGATACTGGACTCACAACACCACCTTTCTCAGTTTTAATTTTCGGAGTCTTACTCATTTTACCACCCTTTTGTTTAATATCGCTGAGAAAGCTGTCAGTAACACCGCCACGCCACGTTTACATCCTTTGCCATGCCACCCTACACCAACTCCCAAAAACGCCACCTTGAACGCTGTAACATGCAAATTTAAGCAGGTCCCAATTTCTTGATTTAATATACAAAATGTCAGAGCATTTGTCCAGAATTAAGCCGATAACTGTTTCCCTTCCGGCTTCTTTGTAGTAGTTTGTTTCTTTACAGCCTTCGGTGTTCCTTTCTTCACTTGAGCCTTGATCTCTTCTTGTGCTTTCTTCAAGCCAGTTTTAGGGGTTTCTCTCTTTGTACTTGTAACAATTTTCATCGTTCTCTTTACTGGTTCTACTTCGGCCATTGCCTTTTCAATAATCGGCATTTCGGGTTTAACTTCTATGGCTTCGATTGTCTTAACCTTCACGATTTCCGGCTGTTTTGCTTCTTGTGCAATAACCGGCATTGTGATTGTGAAGGAATCAGGAATGCTCCAGATCACTTCCTTCCTGCCCCGCTGCCCTGGAACTTTTGGAACTCGCCCTGATTCCGTTACGGCTCCATTTGCTTTCCCGATACGAAGGAAACCACTTGCCTCAACGATACTGATACTAATCCCTGCATTCGTAAATCTTTCTGCCAACTGCTTTGCCGTAAGTTCCATTTTGCTACCTCTTAATTTGTTTTAGTTTGTTTCTTGATTACTTCTAATTAAATGCAACAATTCCCTGTCTGTCATTTTCTGAATATTGATGGCTTGTTCTGGTGGCAAGTCTCCCTTCATCATTTTCTTGATAATCCCGATCCTGAACCTCCCGACATCTTGTGGCGTTTTCATATTTATTTCTTCCCCAAGAAAGCTATCCCCTTCTTATTCCGCCATTTGCTTGCCTGCCGCTTCGTAGGCGGAATTCCAGCCTTTTCACAAGCATCCTGGAAGCTCTTGACGGTTTTTGCGAATTCCTGATTTTTCATACCCATGATCTTGTCAATCGTCATTTTGTTTTCTCCCTTTAATTTGTTTCAATTAGATTTTCGATTTGTTTCAGTTCAAACCATATGAGAAAGGAGAAAATTCTCACCCCTAACCGCTTCTCTTAGATCGTTTACAAGAGTTTCGGCTGACTCCTTAGCTTTGGTCACTGCTTCGATTTGGTTCATGTTTTGACCTTTCAATATACTTTGTTGAGTTTCCGGTACTCGATCCCGTAAGCGTTATTCACGAAAATTTCCTGGTGCTGGATATTCTGATTTTTCTCCAGGAAAGCAAGCATCTTTTTTTTGGTCTTGAAAACTTTTGTCTGCCACATTTCCCGCCTCCTGGAAGATTTTTCTTCATCGCAAACACATCTTACTAATAATTTGACCTAATTGCAACAATTATTTTATCCCTCTCTGTATATAGGGAATTTTACTATTGATCCGGTCTTGAAGTCCGTCAAAGAATTGACGCATAATCTCCCTTCCTGAACACGGCCACCAACAAGAAAGGCCATACTTGAACTCAACATCAGGATTTTTCTTAGCTAGTTTAATTGCTTGATTGTATTCCCTTAGAGTGACACTTCTGGAAATTGATGGAAGGTAAATGGTCCTTTTCATATTTTCCCCTTATCCGATTTCAATTATATCTTTATATAAACAGTGAAAAATCCCGTCAATATTCTCATCCACATGAAAGTGCCCAAAGAAAAATTTCTTGAATTTTACCATCTCGCAAACTACATCAAAATATTTGTTAAGGTTTTCTGATTTACTGCTAAAATCCTGGCCACAAATTTCGCCAAGTCTCTTAACTGCTGACGTTGACGATGTATGCCCTAATATGTAGTCTACTTTGTTTTTGTGATCCTGAAGGTTCTGTAGTCCCTTTTCGCATTCTGCTTGACTAGGCTCTTCTTCCGGCCACCACGAAATAAATTCTCTTCTGTATGCTTTGTCGTGGCTCCTTGCGCCACCCATGCAGAAAAATTTCTTATTCTCGATTGTATAAACTTCACCCCGTTTCAGCATAAAAACGGAATCGCTTACTTTTTGAGCTTCTGAGCCAAACATCTTGACATTTTCTAATTGTTTAAGTCTAAAATAATTCTCGTGGTTTCCAGGAATAAAAAGAGTAGTCCAGCTTCTACTTTGCAACCAGTTGAGCCAGTAAACCTCATTTCTGTCAGGTTGCATTTTCCAGAGTAAGCCGAAATCGCCAAGGATAATTAAATAATCCTGTTTAGATAGTTTTCGGCCTTCCGGCCAGTTTTTGCCAGAGAGACGATTGACGGATATTTCGCCGTGAATATCGCCAGTCAAAAAAATTCTGGACATTTTGTCACCTTAAATAAATGCCTTCAATGTCCAGAATTTAGGGCAGGCAAAAATCCAAACTTCTGTAATCGCTTCATTCCACCCTGTCCCCTTAATTGTAAAATTCCCATTAATTTTCCTAAACTTTTCTTCTTCATACCCTTTCCCTTCTTCTCTATTATGCTTTTCAACAAATTCGTATTTACATGCTTTGCATTTCATAGTTTTACCTCAATTATACCATTCAAGATGTTTCTGGAATTCTTCGTTAATTTCTTCTTTTGTTCTTGAGCCGGTAAAACAATAATGCCAATTTCCGCAAGAACATTCTGCCTCTGCATCGAAGAGAGAAATAATAATTAAATCGTGTTCCTCCTCTTGGAGAATTTCGCCGCTTGTATATCCTTCTTTAATTAAATTTGCGATATGTTCTTGGTCTGAATCCGTCAATTCATCGACACCATCAAAATTTAAATTCCATTGTCCTCTTTTCATTTTGGCACCTATCTCAAAACCAGATTTTTAACTTCTTTGATCTGTTTCTTGTCTCTTGGGTAGTAGCCCTTTCCTTCCCTTTCAATCGCTGCTGAAACAAGGATTTTGGCAAGGATATACTCATCAGGTGAAAAAGATTCCACCTCGACCATGTTTGATCTGTAAAGCTTTTCGCACTCGATCTTGAGAATTGCGGAAAAAGAGTCAACAAGCTCCGCTACTTTTCTTTGATGGTTTACGTTCATGTTTTGGCCTCCTGAAAAATTTTGCACAATGCCTTTCTTGATTTAAGTGAATTTTATTAAATATTTTCGTCTTTGTCAAGCGTTTTCAAAGCCGTCAAGAGCCTGGCAGTTATCATTCCATGCGAAAACTATACTTGATATAAATCTATTTTTCTCTTCTTTTGTCGCCGTTGAAAGTAAGTTGTTTCCGCTTTCCATGACAACCTGTTCAAAAGCTTTAGCAAGTTTCAGCAGGTCAGGAGCAGCGGCGAGTAAGCTAGTGTGCTTTTTGTCATATGCTACGGCTATATTATAGCCTGTCTTTTCGTCAATGACAAGTCCTTGGTGGTTTCCGGTTTTTGCAGCGTACCATTTATTTTGCATTGTCTTATTCTCCTGTTGTTTTATTAATCTCGGTCATAACCTTATTTTCCATGGTCCAGATGTATGTTCCATCTCTAATCCCTCCACTTGAGAATCCAATTAAAACAATTTATAGTGACTTTCTTATTCCTTTTTGTTGGTTCTTTCTTTGCGTAGACGGTTAGAGGTTTCATATTTCAACCTCCAATTTTCCGAATTTGAGTGATATCAGTAACCGGCTTGCCATTGGCCCTTCTGTAATTTTTTGCAAGCTCTTTTATTTTCTCGATTTTGTCCCGGTTCGTTTTCCACAAAACGGGTTGGTTCTTGACAAGGTAATCGATATCATCGAAGTGAGAATCTTTTGCAAGCTGTTCGATTTCGGCTCCACTCCACGACTCAAGCTTTTCTGCAAGGCTAAACGGCAAACTGGCGTGGTGTTTCCGGTTCATAATTTCGATGATGATTTTTCTCTCTTCAAGGTTCGGATAGTCAACGAAAAAAATACAATCCCACCGGCCAGAACGCAAGAACTCAGCAGGAAGGTCTGAAAGGTTGTTGCTGGTAGCTACGATAATTGCTGAACTCGATCTGTCGTTCATCCATGTAAGAAACGCTCCGAGCTGGCCTTTACTTGTCCCTGAATCACCTTGGCCATTGCTAAACATCCGGTCAATCTCGTCAAGGTGAACGATACAGTCCCCTATACTGTCAACTATTTCCGTAAATTGCTTTGTTCGTTTTTCCGTATTCCCCACTAAGCTATCTTTCAAATTATTAATATTAGCGGAAATCAGTAGCCGATTGAAAACGCTTGCAAGTGCCTTGCTGAAGAGGCTTTTCCCACAACCAGGTGTTCCAACAAGCAAAATTGCTTTCAGCTTTGGCATATGCTCATTGCCCATCTGGTATGCTTGTAATCGTGCTTCAAAATACTTTTTTAACGGCTCAAGACCGCCGATGTTTTCTAAACTTTCGGGTTTCTGAATCTGCATCAACCCCGAATTATTAATTATCCCTTCTTTTGCCCGATAAACCGCCTCTACTGTAATTTTGCCGCTCTTGACAATCTCAAGTGCAATAGCGTTTTCCGCTTCATCATAGCTCAAACCAAGACAATTCTCAGCGATATTTCTTTGCTCACCAAGCGCGATATTTTGCCCGATCTGGCCAGCAAAATTTAAGATCATCGGCAAAAAATCATTCGCAACCGGCAACCGGAAATCTACTGTACAGGCCGCTTTGTCGAAAAAGGGATTGATTTTATCTTTGCCAACAATAACCAAAGTGACTTGATTGTTTTTATACAATTCGAGATTATTGCTTATTACCTGAAGAATTCCCTTGTCTTCAAAAAACCAGTTGAAATTCTCAAGAATTAAAATGGATTGACTTAAGGTGGTACTGTATTCTATCAGGTCAGGAATTTTCTTGTATTCTCCTCTGATACCGTCAACAGCGTTCCACCTGTTGACGGTAAAGGGAGCATCGGTACTGATAGACTGAACGCATCTCTTGACCTCTTCTGTCTGGATTGAGAGTAAAGGAAAACCGGCCTTGCAGTAATTTGTCAGGTTCATTTTTTGGCCTCTTTATAATTTATTGCGCCTCTCAGGTTTGCGCCATACAGGTCTGCGCCTTCCAGGTTTGCGCCTCTCAGGTTTGCGTTTCTCAGGTCTGCGTTTCTCAGGTTTGCGTTTCTCAGGTCTGCGTTTCTCAGGTTTGCGCCATACAGGTCTGCGCCTTCCAGGTCAATTTGTTCAATTTCCCCTCTTTGTTTCATCCCGATTAAAACATAACAACGGATGAGGGAATTAATTAGAAAACAAGGATCATTTTCTGTAATTTCACAAATTAACCTTGCTTCCCGGCAACAAATTTTATTTGAGTTTTCAACCAGTATTTCGCCCTTGTACTCAGCCCGGAAAATCCTTGCACCATGCTTCCACCACCTTTCTGGATTCGCAGTTAGATGAAACCCGTTAGAACACATTTTAAGATCGTTTTCTATCTTTACCCATTTTCCAGGTTTTCCATTAATAGGTAAAGGCCAAACAAAATCCGAATATCCTCCAGTATTTTCAGGGGTCAAAACTTTGTAAAGAGGAACAGCAGTATTCATCTTTTCACCTCAAAAAATAACATAAATTAATAAAAAGAAAACGTAAAAACCAGAAATAATTAAACCAGCAATCCCAAAATTTTTCAACCAATATTTTAGCATCTTTTCACCTATTCACAAAATTCTACCAATTCATCAGCGAAAAAGATTTCTTTCTCTTTCCCGCTCCGGCACAAATACCAATTTTTTGCAGGACAAAAACCTATTGTCCTTACCCAAATATCTTCACAGCGAATTCTTGCCTGGTAGAAGGGACTTTTTATCCATTTGATTTCGTCCATTTTTTTAGCCTCTTGAGTTGGTGTTTTGATGTTTATTAATTCCAGAAAGCCGGTAAAGTTTCCTTTATTCCTTACCGGCTCAAGCAATCAACAAATTAACCTACACGGTTATCGTTCTGACAAGGTTTTCACGGTTCGGTATGATACCATCCGGGATACTTTCCAGAATCAAATTTAGAGCCGTTTCCGCCAACTTCTGGCCACTTCCAAACATGACGGACTCCAGTGCTGAGGTGTTTGCCTTGAGTCCCATTCCCCGGCTAGTCCAGTACGTTAGGCCGTTAAAAAGATCGTAACCAGTGCCCCGGACATCCTGGCTCACATTACTTGCATTATCGGCGATGATTTCCGCCAGCATCTTTTGTGTATTAATGCTCCTGGTTGACGGCTTGTCTTTGTCTCCGCCAAACAACTTGCCAATGATCCCGGCTTGACTTTCAGCGGAAAATTTCATGCTTGCCAGTCGCTTGAATTTCTCTTTCAATGTCTCATTTTCGGCTTGCATTTCCTGGAATGCCTTGACCCAGCCGTCAATTTTCGCCTCTGCGTTGGCAGTCTGCTTACAAGCTAATATTTCAGTACTATCAAGTGACCGTTTCCAAAGATTAAAGGTGTTTTGACACTCGATCCTGAAATCGCCTAAACCTAGCGTAATCTTCATTGTTCCGTCATGGGGAAGAACTGCATTAATAAATTGTTTATGGGTATTACCTTCCCCTATCTCAAATTGACCGGCATCAAGAGAGAAGAACACCTTTTCGCCTTGACCGATGGCCCCGATATCGGTAATGTTTCCAAGCTGGTCCAGTTTCTCAAAAAGCGTTTCACTTTGCAAGGCCTGAAAACGACTCTTTGCCATCCTCAACGCTGCCCCCGTTCTGGTATTTTCCAGGATAAAATAGCCGGGAATTTCGGAGCCGTCTTTCTTGAAAATCGGGACAATTTCAACCGGAAAGTCTGCTTTGCTCAACTCAAACAGCTCCCGGTTAGTGGCGTTGGGGAATACATGGTTTTCCATAGAATCATTCCACCACCAAGCGGCGGCGTTTTTCGAGCTGAACATCTGAAGCTCCATATTTGCGGCCATGACGTTTTCTCCTTTTTGTATTTTGAAGTATTTAAAACTTATGATTCTTTATACAAACTATTTTCTATTTATACAAGTGAAAAATTTCAAATAATGCAATTTATTTCAGGAGAGACAACCCGACAATTTTATTACGGTAATCTCCATCATTTTTATAAGTAATAGCAACTTTTGAAATCGGCCAAGACCAAAAGAAATCTGCACTTGTATCAACCTGAATAGGGGCGATTTTGGGATTGACCCTATTGCAAAATTCAAAATACAGGGTATCCAGAAAATTCAAACCATCACTCCTCCAGCATGAGTCATGGTTTGAAGTGTTTACCCATTTATCACAAGGAACACCACCGGGAGTATGTGCAAAGTCTCCATTTTCGTCATAAGCAGGTACCCAGAAAACAGAAGTATTTCCACAAAACAGGATATAAATAATCTGGCACTCGTTTTTTCTTGGTTTCTCGTATTTATCAGCAGAAAGCCGGACCTGAACACAAATACCCTCTCTTGTAATTGTCCCGTCATTGTTCCACTTCGGAGATAAAGAACGATTTAAGGAATGGTCAACGAGCATTGTAATAACACTATTTAATCTGACATTAAACATGATTTTTCTCCTTTTAATTTTTTTGAAGTATTTAACTGCCCGCTGACAGTTATCTTGTATAAATGATTTTCTATTTATACAAGGTTTATTTTGCTCAACTTAAAACATTTTGAAATTTTCTTCGACAACCAACCTGTAATAAGCCCGGAAAACATTAAAGGCTTTAACAGCGTCATCTTTGCTCGAAAAATCATAAGTGGCAATTGCATTTGTGTTATCAATAGGATATATTTCAACTTTCCAGTGATCTTTAAGATACTGGTCAATATCCCATACCAGCTTAACAGAATCACTTCCTCCGATCATGCTAAACTCAATAGGGAAAATATCCCCATAATTTATATCAGTCCAGATAGTATCCGTCAAGCCTGAAACCTCTTGACAAATGTTAGTGATAAAATTGAGCTTATTAATTTCTTTTGCTGACATTTTCATACCTCCAACCGGTATTGTTTAAAATTTGGATGATGATCAATTAGCCATATGCGCCATTATAACCGTTAGGTCTGGAAAAAACTTCAGGAAATGCCATTGATTTCATTTCGTCATAAGTAATCATTACTGGCCTCTTAATTCTTTTTCTGCTTCTTTTTCTGCTTTTTCGTAGCAAGCAGGGTGAAAAGCCTTTGCGAAGTCTCCGAGCTTAACCATGAGAATTGACGGATTAGTAACAATCGCTTTTCCCTTGATCTGTTTTCCACAATAGTAGCAAGTTTTCATTTTTTGGCCTCTTGTGTTTTGAGTTAATAACTTCTTGATCTCAACTGTTAAATAGATAATACAAATAATTTGAACTAATGTAAAGGATAAAGTTATACAATTAGAAAAATCCTAAAAATTGTTTTTCTGGAATAGGTAAATTCATGCGTACGATTTTCCGTACGTGTAAAAAGTAGTACGTTATTGCGTACGTGTTGTTGTTAATATCTTTTGTTAGGATTAGACTTTTAATTGTTTAGCAAATAAGCTGTATAGGGTATACTGTATAGGTTGGGCCATACGTATGGCGTTTCCTGTTTTACTCAACCCCTTTTCTCAAATTAAAAGAATTAAAAGAATTAATTGAAACAAACCTTGCACCCTTGCACCCTTGCACCCTTGCACCCTTGCACCCTTGCACCCTTGCACCCTACGCCATAATCCACAAAGGCAATCAATAAGACTTCCAGAATTGAGAAAGGGCAGTTGTTTGTGGATAGGATAGGATTATTTCATAGGATTATATCAGGGGATACATGTATCATATGATACAACTTAATTTAAGATGCTCAAAGATGGATATTAAAAAGGTAAGGGAAACACTAGGTTTTTCGCAAAGTGATTTTTCTAAAGTATTAGGAATCAATCGGTGCAATCTATCAGCTATTGAAACAGGGAAACGGAAAGCCAGCAAGCCAGTACAAGCCATGATTGACCTATTGCTTTATCTGGAAAAGCATTGCCCTGAGCATATTGACGGCTTTATTGATGGAAGGTGAATGTATGAAAATAAAAGAATTGTTTTTTATAAATGAAAAGCCGTTTTACTTTACGATAAAGCAACAAATAACAGCTATAGGAAAATTCCATTTAAAATTGCCTCTTGGTAAAACTCAAAAAATTTATATAGATAATTTCTATTTATCAAATTCTTTTCCTAAACTCAAAAAATCAGTAATATCTATAACTGTTGAAGAGAAAAAAGCGATTGAGAAAATTAATAAAGCCTTTGACAAGTACGGTATAAAATCAATTTCCTTTCTCAAGACAATCGGAAATATTAAAGGAAAGTTTCATAATAAAGATTTTGATTGTTCTTATCTTATAGATCAACTTGAAGCAATCGGTATTAAATGGAATAAGATAAGAGATATAAACAGGATGAAAGCATATAGAGAAAAGCATCCTATATGCGAAAAATGCAATAATTTCCCTTCTGAGCATACTCATCATTTAATTTCACCTATAAATGACGGAAAAGAGATTGAAGAAAACTATATTGCTGTATGTATTCCTTGCCATGAATTATTGCATCCTGAATTACCTAAAGGTTTTTTGAGTAGCAAGAAAGGGTATAAGATAAGGTTTTAGTGATTCATTCTATCCCAAAATTGCCTTGAAAAATACTTCATAACGTCTACAAATTGCCTTTGCCGATTGCCTGGAAAATCCAATAGTTATCAGCCTACACATTATATGCAGAGGATTGCAGTAATGGCGTATGTGATCAGTGAGTGATAGCGTTATTGTTTGCATGGGATTACCTAATCAAATTTGATATTTTGCCTTTTCAATCTGTAATGATATGAGAGAAAATCTTTTACTTCCCCTGCTAGTTTCCGTGTCCAGCCATTTTCCCCTTCATCTGGAAAATGGTTTCGTGTCCCGTCTGGTAATGTGACACGAAATGAAAAACGGTTGTTCCCATTATTACAATGCTCAACTTTTACTTTCATCTTCTCTCCTCTTTATCCTGTTGATTGATTTTTAGCGTGCTATGGTGCCGCTACGCTACGATTAGACCCTTCCCCTTGTTCCCCTACGGTAAAGCTGGAAAACCTTGTGGTGAACGTTGTATGCAGCTTAAAATTGATTGCCAGTTTTCTTTCTTTTAATTATATCAAAAGAACAAGGATTTTTAATAAAATCATCTGCACACTTTTTTACAATTCTTTTACAATTTCCAGCCGTGAAATATACCGTTCCATTTTCGTGCGTAACAGTACGGACAAAACGGTATTTTGATTGATAAAAAACAATATCGTCAATTTGCAGGTGTTTATATTGTTTCAAGAGCATGATGTTTCCTCCTTGATTGTTTGACGGCTACACCACCGGCACGGCTACACCACCGGCACCACCGGCACCGATGTTATACAAAACTCGCTCCAGCGTTTTTATCTCGTGCTGAGCGTCAATCGGAGCGGCAGGATTATAACGCAAAAAATCCAGCTGCTTTTTGATAGCGTCAACTACTAAAACGGCCTGTTCATCGGTAAAAATCTTTGCCTTTCCATGATGTTTCCTCCTTGATTGTTTGACGGCTACACTTGACTACTCCATAGCGCCGATACCAATTAGATATAAGCGCTAGCAATAGTCAAACGAATTTCACGGTTAGGTTTTCCAGGCCCGTCTGCCGTTTCAATCCGCGCCTGAGCTTAGCCTGCCTGCTGGACGAAAACCTGAATCCATCCTCTATCCAATTGGGCGCGATTATAATGCCGTGGATATAGCGGCCCGGAATGACGGTGATCTCATCGGCCATAGCGTACGGCAACAGCTCCAGCATGGCCTCTTTGACTGATTCCTGACTGACAATTTGATTAGTTTTGATGCGGTATAGTTGCCTCATGGTCATCCCCCTACATATCTATGCTGAGTGTGGCAACTATTGCCAGAGCGATAACCAACCGGATTGCAAATATTTTGAGTTTCATTTTTCTGTGTCACCATAAGCCGATTCGAGCGTCTTTCCACAGTGGGCGCAATGTTCCTCCCCTTCCCACAAAATATCAGCACCGGCGGCCTCCCATCCTGATCTGTCATGCGTTTTTGTCGCGTGGACAATAGCAGAAAAATTGTCCTTTGCACATACAGAACAAAGAATCTCCCCATCCTGCATGATAGTGTAAACAGGATATCCACCGGGCCATGCGAAGGGCTCCCTAATTGCTCTTTTTACCTGTTCAATTGTCTGGTTTTTCATTTCATCCCCTTTATTAGTTTGAGTTAATATCAGTCGCAAAAGTCGGCCAGCTCGTCCGACCAAAAAATCTCTTGCGTTTTTCCGGTGCGGCAAAGATAACAATCCTTTGCCGGATCATAGGCTAACAGCCGTATCCAGTCAGTTGTACATCGGATACGTGCCTGATACCATGGCGTATGCTGCCATGCTACGGGCTGGGATGGCAAAATAGACGGCTTAGTTGTTAGAGTACACAGCACGCCGATAAATTTTTAATTTTGCCCTCTTCCCGCATAGCAACCCCTCCAACGTGATACCTCTGCCGTTTGGCTCCGGTTCTGGAACCGTAGCCAGAGGTGCCATTGCCACCGATATCGGTTACGCACAGCACGCGGCCCCGCTTGGGGCTGATCAGCTCAAGTGTCGCGGTTACGGTCTCATTACGCCATCCGGCCGGGGTAAAAACTGACGTGCTGTACTCTACTGTGATTGTCTGCATTGTGGTCTCCTTGTGTTAGATTGTTTGCTTGCTGCTCCAAATAAAAAAGGCCGATCAACCCCGTATTGGAGTCAATCGGCCTTGCAGTGGCGGTCAGTCGCAATCCTCGAACATCTCGTCAACCAACGGCGAGAGTGTCGCGTAGTCGCCAGGGACTACGCTTTTCGGGAGGAAACCTAAAAAGTTTCCGCCGGAATCGTAAACCTCCGGTCGGTCGTCGGGCGCGTAATCAGTCCCGACATGCCACCCTCCCTGGTCCTGGTGGTAGTATGTGGCCCAGGCGGCGCACCACGCCAAGTGGCCCGCGCGGGCCATAAGCCGCGCCTCCACGCTCTCGGGCGTGGTGTTGATGCTCTGACGGCGGTCAAACTCTTTGATCGCTGCCAGTAGGAAGGGGTTCTCATCCCCTTCCAGGTCAATTGTTATCCATTGCCCGGTCCAGCTCTCCGACCGGACGTTATCCCCTGGGCGCATTCCGTCGCCCTCCCAGGAGTCAAAAAACTCGGTTTCGGTGGTCGTGATTTTCATGGCCATTCTCCTGTTAAAGAATTAAAAGAAACATAAATAAAGCAGATGACTATTCATACCACGCCCCCCAACCACGTCAAGCAACCACAATCAATCCAGCATCCCATAAGTACCTGATATTGTTACATTTAATTTAATCGATTAAATTATTTTAAAATAAGTAGTATCGTAAGTATGACTAATCATTAGATATTTTTAAAAATGAGAGTAAGCAATAAAAATAAATGCAGATACTCAAAATCATGGATTAGAGCCGTCTGCTATATATGATAGCAGTGCATCATGACGCGGTGACGTGGTGGCGTGGTGACGCAGGGCGTGAGGCGTGGTGACGCAGGGCGTGGTGACGTGGTGGCGTGGTGACGTGGTGGCGTGGTGACGCATGGCGTGGTGGCGTGGTGACGTGGTGACGTGGTGACGTGGTGGCGTGGTGGCGTGGTGACGTGGTGACGTGGTGACGTGGGGATAGCCGGTACGATTTTAGGCGACCCCATACCCCTGTTAGGCAGGTCGAGTATCACGCTTAAGATTTTAAAATTTTCAACTAAATCCTAACACCAATCCACCCTTCCTTTTCCCTCTACACTTTCTCAACAATTACACCTGATACAAGCTCTTATACTCGACCCAAAATTTATTAATTCTAATTTATTCATAACACTTAATCCCAACCCAAGTAACACAACTCCTACACAAGTAACACAACTCCTACACAAGTAACATTTCAATTGTTACTAAGCAACTTTTACGTTACTACTCCACAAACAAAAATGCGCCACCTGATTTAACAAGTAAGCGCATTAAGTAATACTAAGGGGATAGGGGTCATTTAATAGAATCTAATCCAGAACTCAACTCCTTATTTCAAAAATATTATATATTAAATTTTAAGAGTAAATATTAAAACTTATTTCAACCGCATCCATCACAAATCCGATCTTCAATATTTTTACTTGAGTAACCTGCTGCGAGCAATACTGGAGTAATTAAATCTTCAAAAACTTCATCGATTGTCATTTTGTCCTCCTTCGTTTGGATTATTGAATTATTAACTTTTATTTCCAGAACAATAATTGTATTATCCCCATTGTTCTGCCATAGCATCAGCAATTCCTTGATATGTTCTACTCCTATTTTTCCATCTATCTTTATTTGGTGCCATTTTATGTATTCTGTCTTCTGTCTTCTCTTCCTTCGACTATATTTGTTGGAATTAATTTAGGTAAATTCTTTAGCCATAAACAAGTTGCTTTTGTTTCTCCATGTCCAAATTGCCAAGGTTGAATTATTTGGTCTGGTTTTCTTATTTTAGTTGAAATAATACTAATAGGATTTTCAAGGCATATTTTATTTATATTCGCTTCGAGTAACAATTCAACAAAATCTAATGCCTCTTGTTGGACTCCACTTTCAATTTTCTCTTTAAAATACCTTGCTCCGCTAACAGCTAAATGAGTACATGGTGGATGGCAGATCATTAAATCCCAGTGCTGTTACAGCACTGGGAAAATATCACCGATTATATGGTTCCCAGAAATCTCAGTATCTAACAAATCGCAGCTCCAAGCATCATGGCCTTTTCTTTTAAAGGCCTCTCTTATAATTCCACTAAATTCACACGCTATCAAAACTTTCATCTTTCTCCTTAATTATATTCTGTTCCCTAAACACTACATTAAATAAAGCTAATTGCGACTGAATTCTAATCCTTATGAATATTTAACTCTTCTTCGTAATCTAACCTAATTTTAAATTCATTAATACAAATACTACAAATAGTTGATTTAGTTTTACCTTGGATGAAAGTTAGTTTAAGATTTTGGGATTTCCTCCTTCCGCAGAAATTGCACCGTTGATCTAGTTGGTTCATTAATCCGCCTCTAGTAATTCATTAACTGAATCCAATGATACATGGACTATTAAAGTATCATCAAAAGTTGAAAGCGGGGATGTAATCTTAAAATTATGGTGTAAACCCTCTCCTTCTTTATCACTATAAACAATTTTCAGGATTTTTAGCATTGGATTAGAAGTTCCCTTTAAATACTGAACACAATTAATAACGTCTTCAACTTCAAATCCTTCTCTTATATCGAATTTAAGGATACCAGCTATATTCCTTATACCTTGTTCCCATCTGTCTTTCCTGACTATTTTCCCGTCGTCTCTGAATTCATAATCATTAGGGTCTGCGTCCTTAAATTCAGGCATTCTAAAGTCCAGTTCTGTTACTATTTTCATTTGTTCTCCTTCCAGTCTCTCAACTTTTTAAAAATTTCATTTATAAATTCAACAGACCATCCAGGTATATTTATTTTGTGTTTATTAGCGTTATAATATTCTTCTGCTGTGTCACCAAATTTCATACCCATAGCCATCCAGTCGATCACCATGCATACACAATGACATGCTTGCTCATTGGGAAATTTCTCTTTTATATTAGTCCAATTTTCCCAGTGGTGCGGATTATGTATTAAATGGTGCTGCCATGCTATACCGAAAATAGCGTTGTCTTTCTCATCTACCGGGTAAAAATTACGCTGATATGGAATAAATTCTTCAGTTGACATTTTACTGACATCATGATTTTTAACCATTGCATCAATATACCAATAGCAGTAATCATCATAAATTATGGGCATATCTTTACAAGTGGATTGAAGAATAAACCATGATCTTTCTACATTAAGTAAATGCTCTTCAACGTAATCACAATATTCTCTAATTTTATTAATATGTTTAACTCCTTCCATCCTTTCTCCTCCCATCATTTCTCCTTCCAGTCTAATTCAGCTATAATCCATTCCTTAACAAGATCTGATCTACAAATATCCTCAATTCCAAATTCAATTCTATTAAAGGCATTTACTGAAGAAGCTATCTGGAAAAATTTGCGTAATCCAGAAGGGTCGTTTGCTTTCCTTAAATCAGTCTGTCTAATATCGCCGCAGAAAATGATTTTGGAATTGTCTCCTACTCTAGTAATAACAGTTGCTAATTCCTCATAATTGCAATTCTGAAATTCATCCAAGAGAATTATTGAATTGTTGTAAGATGTTCCTCTTAGAAAAGAAGTTGACATAAATTCAATTAAATTATTTTCTTCTAAAAGATTCCAAGCTTCTTTGTTCTCGAAAAGACGGGAGCAGATTTGTTTATACGGTAAAGCGTACCTGTCCATTTTATCTTTTTCGTCACCAGGAAGATATCCCATGTCTCTTGATTGGACACATGACCTGATGATTATAATCTTTTTAAAGATTGATTTAGATAGAACGTCTTCTAATGCTTTGTACAGAGCAATAAATGTTTTGCCTGTCCCTGCTACACCATGTAATGCTGTAAACTCAGAGTCCATGTAGATATTGTAAAAGTGTTCTTGGGTTTTTGTTAAAGGGTAAAACTCTCTTAAATCCTGTGGCCTCAGTTTTGGGGAGAAGGATTTTTTCGTTTCTTTTTGTATTTCGTCTATCTGTTTAATTAGCTTTACTAATTTCTTCGCCATTTTCACCTCTGCTATAGGGGTTAATAAGGAACTGTTTCTGTCCTTATCGGCATTTTATTAATTTTAATTAATTATATTTTGTCAAATTCAATATTAAAAATTTCAAAAGTTGTCCCATTGATGTCTCCTCCTTTAGCAATGACCATAACTACATTTTCACAAAGTCCAGAGATGCGCTGATTTCCGACAAGTACAGGTTTATCAGTTATACTTTTTACAATTCCAAAGATAATTTCTGTGGCTTTTACCAAATTTTTTGAAATAGTTATTTCTCTAATAATAAATGGTTCTATTTTATAATTCTTTTCCATTATTCTACCTCACTGCATCACCACCACAATCAGGACAGATATTTGCTACTGTCCCTTGTGACGATAAAAAGATTAAATTACATTTCCTGCATAAGTAATTAAACATTCTGGTCTCCTTATTCATATTTAACTCCTATATATTCCAGAATTTCTTTTGCGCCTAATTTATTAATGACAAAATCATATAATTTAGGATGTAATTCATGCAATCTTTCTAACAGGTTAGAAAGATTGCCTGTGTATCTCATAAAGACAAAATATACAACCTGTCCGATCCCACCCTTTATCATAAACTTCACAATATTTTACATTGTTTTCTCTTATATAATTCCAAATATCTTTTTTTTCGTCCAGTGGAATAATGGCTTGCTAATGGGTCTCTTTGAATCGTAAACATTGCATGAGTGCGCTTGCTTCCTCAAGGCAGACTCTTCTGCCATTATACCAAGGATAGGATGCCTTCCCGTTTCTTTCTCATATCTTTTAGCTGGTTCTTTTTTAAGTTTATTACAACATTGATGACTGATTTTAAATGGAGCGTCAATTAAGAATCTCCATTTATCACTGACTTTTCCTCTGTTGTATTTATTTCCGTTTAATCTAATATTTAAAAGTTTTTCAGATTTAGTCGTTCTTATCTCAGATAAGAACTGTGATTGTTCTTTAGAAACAACTGGCCAACCATACTTTTCGATTACTTTATGAAAAGGGATTTTAGGATAAAGAGTATCTACATTATAAAATGTTTTTACGAATCTAACAATTTCTGGCAATTCTAACCCTGTATTATTAAATACAGCTTTAATCTCTGGGTATAATCTTCTTGCGATATCCAGAAGGACTGTCGAATCTGCCCCCCCCGAAAAGGCCACATAGACATTTTCAACTCCCCATGATTCAACCCAGCAATCGATAGTGTCTTGCGTATGTTTTAAAAGTTGTTTATTCATTTACTCCCCTTCAATCCATGCCCAATTATTAATTATAAAATCAGATAAAGCATCTTCGTCATTTTTATAAGCGTAATTATGAAATAGCCCTCTTTGGTGTTGTCTCTTGATTGCTTCCTCTTCGGTTAATTTTACTCTGATATTATCTCCATTTTCATCTGGTTCGTCGAAAAGTATAAATCTCAATTAGTCCTCCTTCTTAATTTCAGAATTTTAGGGTGTATAGCGGCTAAATTAGCGCGATTCAGGGTGCCGGGCATACCTGACTATGGTTCAGGTTGAAAGTCGTTTAGAATCGATTATATCGGGTAAGTTTGGGATATTGGCTATTTCACTGATTTTATCCATTCTTCGTTCTCCTTGATCAATTTTAAATGTTCAACTGGTCTAATTTTTAATTCCTGAATAAACTGATCTACGCTACTATGAATTTCAAAATCCTTTACTTTATAATTATCGACTATTTTTGCCTTAATTTCATTTGCTCTGAAATGAGCAGAATAATCCTTCTTGATGAACTCTTCAATCCTTTTCTTATCACAGTACATATTCAAAAATAAAATTTTAGGATTATAATTTTCGTGCGAAATAAAACAAATTTCTCCATCGTCAATCATCGAATGGTATAATTCGCCTAAAAATGCGTCAGAACCAAATGGGTTAGAAAATGATTCTTCATATCCAGGTGGCATAAACGACCAAGGATTTTCATCTGTCTCAAGTAAAGCATCCAGTAATTTATAAAATTCTTCTTCGTAAGGTTCTTCTACTCTTCTTCCTTTATCAAGGTGGTATTCACAATGCCTAAGTGCTTTGTTATAATTTAAATCCCATTCTTGCTTTAGTGGATTTGTTGAGTTGGGGTACTGCCCTCTTTCGACTTTAAACTTCCCCCTGATGACTGTCCCATCGGTGAACATAACGTACCCTTTCCCTTTACCGTGAGAACAACAGGCGTAACGGACGCCGGGAAGATTTTGGAGACAAGGGTCGTGACCTTCTGTTGTTTCATTCTGCTGGCATTTAGGGCACTTCCTGTTGTGATTATAGATTGATTCGTTGGTGTCGACAAATCTATAATTGTCGTAGGCATATTCTTCATCCGGTTCTGCACAATACGTTTCATATCCAAAGTGAGTACCTTCTGCATTTCTATTGCTCATGATTTTCCTCTGTTTTTAAGTTATTTAAGTTATTAAAATTATAACATATAGGCATTTGGTAATGAAGTAGATTTCGTGACCAAAATTAAACCTCTAAATTTTTATTAATATAATTATTTAATGCTTCAGTAAAAAGAATTTTATATTCCTCTGAATTAAATTTTTCTGGAGAGCGATTATTTGAATATATTTTTTCAGCAGCAGAAAAGTAAATTTCTTTATAATTGTTCATAAAGATTCTTCTTTTAGAAGTTGATTTTTTATTTTTTACTATAATATATTTTAATTCTTCCAATAGCTTAATATTTCTCGTAATACTTCTCTCGTCTAACCCAGTCATTCTAGATAAATAGTGGTTCGCAGCGTAACAACCCTTATCGGAATTATGGAATAAATAAAAAATAGAAAATAATGATTTTGCCCCAGATGTTAAATTTAAGTTAAAATGAAGTTCAATCGGAACCGATAAAAATTGTGGTACTTTGTTTCTGCTCATCCTGTTTATCCTGTTTATCCTTTGTTAAATTTGAGATCACTTTGTAAGCCGATACTATAAAACATGTGCCTGAAAATGTCAAGGTGTTAGGTGAAAATAAATAGACATCTACGTCTTTTACTATAGACAAAGGTATGTTTTTATAGCTCTCGACTTTTGTGTCTACCAAACTGTTATACTATATAAGGTGTAATTATTACGAATAACTGTTACTTCTTTTTATTCTAAAAAGAATATAGCGAATAGCACGAAAATTAAAATCGTAACACGCATAATTCAACAACTAAATACATAACGCAAATATAATATCACACCTTAACCATAGCGTTGGTTGCTAACGCAACCAAGTGACGACGCTATGCGTCGTGTGCTACTATTTTCAATCATTTTGTTTCAACTATTCGCATTCCTTGTTGTATCAACTAAAATTGTTAAAGTTATTTCGGTTCCGCGCCGATAAGTAAATATAATCACTTGACAAATTAATAAACGTGATTATATTATGCTGTAACGCAATTAAACTAAATATTTCAGGAAAAGGGAATGAACGCAACAAAATTTGATGAAGATGATTTATTCAGTAAAGGTAAAAAACGTAATCACAAAAAAGATGGAAAGAAAACAAAAGAATTGAGGGATAGATATAGTAAAATACAGAAATATAAACAAGAAGACAACAAGGCGCTGGAGCAAATCGACAAGTATTGGAAAGGTAAAGAGGATATTGAATAAAATAATTAAAGTTTTTACTTAATTATGCCGATAAGGAAATTTAAGACTAAAGAGGTCCAAAATAAACTAAAATGCAAGAAATAATCGAAAGACTAAAAGAAGTTAAATATTCATTACAAGATGAATTGAGTAATAACGACGATTTTATTGAATTTTTCCCTGAATCAGAGGCGATAATTGCGATAAAAAACGATCAAATTACTGAGTTTATTGAATATTTAGACGAAATTATAGAAGAATTTAGTTAAAATAACTATGAACTCAGAAGAAAAAGAACGATTTATGCAGGATTCGCTTGAATTAGTGCAAAATACTGATTTTAGCGTTGACGAGTACAATTCAGCCTTGAAAGAACTATCGACAATTAAAGAAGACGAAGATCTTCCAGTTAGAGTTCAAAGATTTTGCGCTGAGTATGTCAGTTCATATAGCGGTGAAAAAGCCGCAAGAGCAGTAGGGTATCCTCCTTGGAATGCTCAAGTATTTGGAGCTAGACTCCTCGCCAATCGGCTCGTTCAGAAAGAAATTGAACGCCTCCAAAAGAAAATCACTAAAAAATTACAAATTACCCAAGAAAGAGTCCTAGCTGAATACGCGCACGTTGGATATAGCAATTTTGCAAATTATTATGACGAAGAAGGGAAGCTAATCCCGATTCATCTACTGGACAGAGAACACGCAGCGGCAATTCAGGATATTGTCTATGACCGCAGAGGAAATATAAAGGGATATAAACTTATCGGGAAGACTGTAGCATTAGATGCTTTGTCTAAGACGCTTGGGATGTTTGATAAGGATTCAGAAAGGACGTTGCCTGTTGATTTTAAGCAGTTCTGTGCTTTGTTGCCTCCTGAAATTCAAGAAAATATTCGCGTTGGGATGGCGAAGAGAATAGGTCAAAAGAAATGATGGATTATATTATTTCCACTTGTAAGATTGGGGATTATTTTAGATCGTTCTTCTGTACTGAAGATAGAACTGAGCGATTGTGTGAGTGCCAGGGTGGTCATAAGACTGCTGATGAGGCGTTGTGGTGTCAAGTTGCGGTGAAGAATGGAATTCATTTAGTTGTGAATTATAGGTAGATTTGGTAGGTGTATGGTGTAGTGGATAGGGGGCACCCGACAAGTAGAGAAATCCTTGCTCTATTTCCACTTTTAGTAATAAGGAACGCTTGAAGGAGGCGTAGATGGAAGAGATTAAAACGAAGAAGTGCAGAGTTTGTGGTGAAGAAAAGGAATTAGATGCTTTTGTCAATCATAAAGGCTGTAAATTTGGAAAGGACACTTTATGTAAAGAATGTAGACAAATTTATTTAAAAAGTTCTCCAAATGTTCATAAGTCTGATAGCGGTAAAAAATATTACGAAAATAATAAAGAAAAGCATAAAATAGGCGGTAAGAAGTGGTACGAGAAAAATAGAGATAAGATATTAAGTGATGAAAAAATTAGAAGAGAAGAGAAGAGAAGAGAATAAAAGTTTATTCCAAGAAAGAGGTAAAAAATATTACGAAAATAACAAGGAATATGTGCTATAGAGATCTAAAAAATATAGGAATAGCTCAGCTCTTTATGAAACATATAAAAATAAATTAACAATTGATGAGGAGCCAATTTGCGATGAAAACGGATTTATTATGTGTAGATGTTATCATTGCAAAGAGTATTTTATCCCAAATAACGGACAGGTATCAAATAGACTTAATTCGTTAAATAATAATAACGATGGGAAAGAAATTCATTTATATTGTTGTGATGAGCATAAATTATCGTGTGGCGTATACAGAGCAAGAACAACGCCAAGAGAATTGAGGAATATAACAAAAAGAGCACGTTGCAACCAGCCCATTAATCGCAAAGCATTACTGGATAACCAAGAAGACGAATTTGGCTATACCTACTGTGAAAAATGCGGCAGGCCTCTTCCGCGAGAAGAATTAATCATCCATCACAACATAATGGTTGGCAAAGACCATACAATGGCTGATGATATGAGCCATCAAATAATAGTATGTGATGAATGCCATGAACATAAAGGTTGTTAATGACAAATTTAGACGATCAAGCATTAGATTATTTAATAAGTGCATTTGGAGAAGACCAAGTAGCTAATTTACTCCATGGAGACTTAAAAAAATACCAAGAAAATCCGATTGAATTTTTAGAAAAAGAATTAGGTGTTAAAAATTTATATGATGATTTAATTCGGGTGGCAAATAGTGTAAAGGACAATAAAATTACCTTGGCTATGTCATCGAATGGGACTGGCAAAACATTTATCGCTTCTCATTTGGCAGCTTGGTTTTATTTATGCTTCCCTGATTCTCAGGTAATTTGTGCTGCGGCTCCACCAGAAGAAAATTTAAAACAGGGGTTGTTTAGTGAAATAGCAAATGTTTTTTATAGGTATAAAAAATCATTATTTAAAAATCATGTATTGACTACGTTAAAAATAACTGATGATGTTAATGCAAAGGATGATGACGATGATATAAATTTAAAACATTTTTTAATCGGGAAGGCAATACCTACATCTGGAACCCCAGAACGCAGAAAAGCGTCCTTCAGCGGCAAGCACGCCAAATACCAACTGTACATAGTAGATGAGGCTGACGGGTGTCCCGATGAAATTTTTGAAGCGATTGACGGCTGCCTTAGCGGTAGTCACGTTCGTCTTTTAATGTTATATAACCCCCGCCAAAAATCTGGTTATACTTATAAGGTTTGGAAAGATAAATTAGGACATATAGTTCATTTAAATGCACTGAATCACCCGAATGTTGTCACTGGTGAAGAAGTAATACATGGGGCAGTTAGCCGGGATAAAACGATTCAACGTATTATGGAATGGACTGTTCCAGTTAGAGAAGATGAAGAACCCGATGAGATTAATTGTTTTGAAGTTCCATCTTGCCTAGTAGGCGCTGTAGGTGTTTCAAGCTCAGGTAAAATTTACCCACCATTGGAGGGAGGATGGAGAAGAATAAAAGATTCTCAATTTGCAACGATTACACTAGGTCGATACCCTGCCGCTAGTCAAAATGCACTATTTAATGAAGTTGACATTGATAATGCGTTTACAAGATGGAAATTGTATAAAGCGCAATATGGCGATCAGGCAACAAATGGAATTAGACCCATACTCGGGATGGATGTCGCAGATGAAGGCGCAGATGACTCGTGTATTGCAATAAAATATGGAAATTTTGTTTCTAGTTTTATTCCGTGGTCTGGGATAAATCTTGATAGATCTGCGGATAGATTAGCTCAAACTTATTGTGATCTTAATGCATTACAGGCGCAGGTTGAGGCAGATGGTATCGGTGCAGCTATTCCGCCGAAAGTAAGCTCAATGTTTTATTGGCAGTGTGAAAATATTAGTTGCGAAGGAGTTAATAAAACCTATCTTGATACTACAATATTTCAATGTCCTATGTGTCACAAAGAAATGAAGAGACTTCATTTCAACATTAGAAAGGTATATGTCAGTTCTCCAAGTAATAAAAAGTGTGAATTTGGAAAGCTGGCCCTGACAAGGGATGAACTTGCATGGGCGGTGGCTGAATGGTTAAAAAAAGAACCAGCAGCTATGTTACCTGAAGATGCAGAATTGAAGGAACAGATGTTATGTTATGACTATAAAGAAGATCCTAATTCTGGCAAAATCAAAGTAAGTGATAAAAAAACGATTAAGAAGAAATTAAGCGGCAAAAGTGATGATAAATTTGCCGCTTTAAGAATGTGTTTCTACTCCCCAGCCGTTCCACACATAAGGATGATCGATTGAAAACCAAAAACTTAACAAATATAACAAACAAGTTATTAAAACCACTCCAACTTATAACACAAAGGTTAATTAAAGTATTTAACTACTTAACTTTTAATTTAACTATCCTCCTGAACAACAAAGAAGATAACTTTTATTTCTTCGCTAAACGACTTGAAATGGAATTCCCTAAAGGGTTAATGTTTGTATATGAAGGAATAAATTTTTATATCAAAGACTTCTGCCAGAACGAATACGGCGAATGCTCTTTAAATTACAACGAAGATAAAATATCGGTTGTTTGCGAATATTATGATATTGAAAGTAAAATTTGGAATGAGAAAATAATGCACGAAGATTTTGTTCGTAATAGATTTAATCAATTTAAGAAAATCATGGAACAGTAAATGATAAATCTATATCATGGTGATTGTTTAGAAGTAATGAAAAGTATTCCTGATGGGAGTGTAGATGCTGTTATCACTGATCCTCCTTACGGGACTACTGCTTGTAAATGGGATTCAGTTATCCCGTTTGAGGCTATGTGGGAGCAGCTAAAGCGGGTGATTAAACCGAATGGAGCTATTGTTTTGTTTGGTAGTGAACCATTTAGTAGTGTATTACGGATGAGTAATATAAAAATGTACAAATATGACTGGGTGTGGGTTAAACCTCAAGGTGTTGACCCTTTTATGTCAAAAATAAGACCTCTGAATAATATAGAGAATATAATTGTTTTCGGGGGCAAAATAATGTATAACCCAGAAATGTCCTCTGGAAAACCTTATCATATTATAAGAGATAAAACGAATAGAGTAAAAGAAACAAGTGGGGCAATAATGAGGCAAACTGAGACAGTGAACAATGGGACGAGATTGCCAACGAGAACATTGTATATTAAACAAGAACGTGGCATCCATCCCACCCAAAAACCAGTAGCATTAATGGAATACTTAATTAAAACTTATACAAATGAATCAGAAACCGTATTAGATTTTACAATGGGCAGTGGCACAACAGGCGTAGCATGTAAAAACTTAAGTAGAAAATTTATAGGAATAGAAAAAGATTTAACCTATTTTAATATAGCTAAAGATAGAATCAACAATACTCAAATTATACCAAATACAATCGAAGGATAACATATGGCTAATCCATTTTCATATGAAGTACAGTTAAAGGCTGCCGGGGGAAAGAGGAAGGGGAGTATTTTACCATACTTATACCCATTTCAATATGGGCGGGAATTGCATAGTGATGAAGATTTTTATGCAATGATAAACAGCTACAGGTCGTGGATTTATGTAGCATCGAATAAGAATGCTTCGACTGTAGCGAATACACCATTGAGACTTTATGTTGCGAAGAACAACAAAAGCCAAAGGGTAAAACGAGTACAAACGAAAGCAGTTGACATAAAACAGGAAAGATTCATAAGAGAAAATCCATTCCTGAACAATATTCCTGCTATTAGAAAGGCATCATCCTTCGAAGAGGTGCTTGACCATCCGTTTTTAGATCTGAAAACAAATGTAAACCCATTTGTAAATTCCTTTGATTTGTTCGAAATGACTCAGCTGTATCAGGAGTTGACAGGAAACGCTTTCTGGCATATATTAGAGGATAAATTTGGGGTCCCAAGGGAGATTTGGTTGATCCCCCCTCAAAATTGTAAAATAATGCCAGATGCTAAGAAGTTTATATCTGGGTACAAGTATATAAAAAGTACAGAAGAGATTGATTTATCAGAACGCTCAATTATCCATTTTAAAATGCCCAACCCAAAGAATCAATATTATGGAAGTAGCCCCGTCACTAGTATCGCGGAAGAATATGGATTAGCTAAATCCATTAATGAATATGAGGCCGCGATTTTCAGGAATGGGGGAAATAATCTAAATGGTGTTTTTGAAACTGATTCCGAGTTAGGAGACCATGAGTTTGAACGTCTGAAAATTGAGATCAAACAAATGTTAGGCGGTGCGTCAAAAGGTGGTTCTATGCCCCTCCTTGATCATGGGTTGAAGTACAAACCTTTCACGAACAATTCTCCAAAGGATATGTCATACCTAGGAGGGCGCGACAGGATCAAAGAGGCTGTGCTTAATGCGTTTGGGCAAGCATTGGGTATGTACAGCTCAGAGGCCAATAGGAACAATGCTGATGCTGCCATTGCGACATTTATGCAGTTTACTATTCAGCCAAGGCTTAGAAGGATTGAAGAAAAACTAAATGAGAAGATGATTTGGCGTTATGACGAAAAGCTTTTCGTCGCTTATGATAATTGTATACCATCTGATAAATTGTTCGAGTTGAATCAAAGCGTAAAACACATCCAAACCTCAATCACTTCAGTAGACGAAGAAAGAGATAAACTTGGATTACCTGAACTTGGTGGCGTGTTTAAACAGCCTTTTATCCCAGTTAACTTTACAACCCCATCTGGCCTTTTAGCTAGTATTGCCGAAGGCACAGGCGAAGGGAATGTTGTATCGTCACCTGAGAAGATGAAGGAAATTTTAAATAGATAATAGTTTAGCACAGATAGGCTGATCCCCGACAAGTGAGAAAATCCGAGTCTCATTTCTGTGCTAATAATTTAACTCGGGATACCTATCGGAGGTATTAAAATGGAAGAAACGAAAGTTTGTACAAAATGTGGAGAAGAAAAGGAGTTAAGAGAGTTTTACAGAAGAGAAGGTTCTAGTGATGGGAGGAGGACTGACTGCAAAGAATGTTGTTCTAAAAATAAAAGAAAATATTATGAAAATAATAGAGAAATATTTTTGAAGAAAAGCAAAGAAGTATATTTAGAAAATTCAGAATATATAAAAGAAAGACAAAGGAATTACACTAAAAAGAATAAGGAATATATTTCTAAGAAAAGTAAGGAAAAGAGAGAATTAAATAGAGACAGAATAAGGGAAAAGGAAAGACTTTCGTATTATAGAAACAGAGAGAAGAAATTATTGGCGGCGCGTAAGTTATACGAGGTCAATAAAGATAAAAAATCGGAATATAATAAGAAATATAGAATTGAAAATAAAGACGAATTGGTTTTAAAAAAGAAAAAATATGCTAATGGCAAGGCGTTATTTAAAACGTTTGCTGACAGGTTAACAGTTGAGGAGTCTCCAATTGAAAATGAGCATGGCTTCATGTTATGTAAATGTTTTAAATGTGGTAAATATTTTTATCCTACAGTAAGGGAAGTAAGTAACAGGATAACATCACTTAATACTAGTGATGGGAAAGAATGTCACTTATATGATTCACAAAAATGTAAGCAGGAGTGTGATGTTTTTAAAGCAAAATTTCTGCCAAAATCGCAGAGAGATCTTATAATACAAGCTAGGTGTAATCAGGATTTGAATAGAGAAATGTTGCTCCAATTGCAATTAGATGAGTTTGGGTATAATTTTTGTGAAGTTTGCGGTGTAGAATTTGATCAGAAAGACTTATTTATTCATCATAATTTAATGGTTTCTTTATATTTAAATGAAGCGGATAATATGAGCCACCAGATTTTAGTCTGTCGCTCACATCATACCCATAAAGATTGCTTTAATAAGTCATAATTAAGGGAGAAAAATTTTGACTACAGAATCACAAGAGATCCAAGAATTGATTGTTGAAACATTCCTGAAACTGGATAAAAACGCCAGAGCAACAGCCAGGGAGCTTAACCTTCCCAGAACAACAGTACGCAACCACTTGAGGCGGGCTAAAAACAACACAAGATACAAAGAAATTTTTAAAGTACAATCAGAAAATGGTAACGAAACACTTATCCTTAAATCACAAATCCAGGACTTAAGAAAAGAATTAGTGGAAGCAAATAAAAATAGCGTTTCCGCTGAATATATAAAGAGATTTATTCTCAATTTAAAAGATTCCAATCATATCATCCCAGAATGGCTAAGTAAAGAGTCAAATTTTAATGATGGGACGATTGGAGTACCTACTTTATGTATTAGCGACCTGCATTTTGGAGAGGTGGTTGATCCTGACCAGATATTCGGAGTAAATAAATACAATATTGAAATTGCTAAACATAGATTGCAAGTAGTGGTTGATAAAGCTATTGATTTATCATTTAATCATATAGCTAATGCTAAGTATCCAGGGATCATTGTCCCTCTACTTGGTGACCTCAGCACTGGACTCATTCATGACGAATTGAAGATAACAGGTGAAAAAGAAGTATTACAAGTGAGCCTTGAACTTTTAGATGCAATGATTGAAGCAATTAAAAAATTAGCTGATTCATTTGGGAAGGTATTTGTTCCCTGTGTAGCCGGGAATCATGGGCGATTGACTCTTAAACCGAGAGCGAAGGGGTACGCATACGATTCAATGGACTGGCTTCAATATCAACTCCTTGCTAAGTTCTTTGAAAATGACAAAAGAATTAAATTTTTAATTGCAGATGGTGAAGATGCTCAATATAAGGTGTACGATTACACTTATAGAATCACACATGGTTCGCAATTTTCCGGTGGAAACGGAATCCTCGGCGCGCTTGGACCGATTTTGCGCGGTGACATGAAGAAACGCTCTTCTGCTAGGTCAATGAATGCAGATTACGATGTATTATTGATTGGGCACTTCCATCAATCTATGACATTTGCTCAACGGTGTATATGCAACGGTTCATTGGTTGGATTTAGTGAATATGCAGCGAAGGGGAATTATCCATTTGAACCACCTACCCAAAATTTCTTTATTACACACCCTGTTCATGGTATTACATTTAATCTGCCTATTAGAATTGAAGATAAAGAATTAACTAATAAAGAGTGGGTCAGTTGGGAGGAATAAAATGAGAACATGTAATTGCACTCTACCTTATACAAATCCAAAGGCATGTGAAAATTGTTCGAATAACATTAAATATGATTTTAATAAAAGTTATGAATATAAACCAATTATTATAAAAGGTATTTGCCTGCACACGGACGAGAAGAAGGATTATAAATTAGGACAATTTGAGGCTTAAAATGAGAGCATCAGTAAATCAAGATGATATTGGTTATACACCAAAGGCTTACAAATATACGGCATTTTTGAATGGAATTAAAGTAAATTATTGTAGGACTGCTGATGAAGAATTGGGATATATTCTTAAATTTAAAGAAGATAAAGATGGAAAACTTATTATAAAAGATGACGAACTGGAAACCGAAGAATTGTACGGAGAAGTTGAAATAAGAAAAGTAGAGAAAGAAGATAAAGACGAGAACAAGGAGGAATAAAATAATGATTGAAAATAAAATGTTCGCCACTTGCTTTAAAAAGGAAGTGAATGACGAAGAGAAATCAGTAGTTGCATGGGCAAATAAGTCAGACTCCATTGACAGGTCAGGCGACCTTATCGAAGACGAAGCTTGGGATTTAGAGAACTTTTTGAAAAATCCGGTTATCCCCGCGTTCCATCAATATGACAGGCCTCCTATCGGTAAAGCACTTTGGGCACGGGTAATTCCGGGACAAGGCTTAAAATTCAAGGTTAAGTTCGCTTCAACTTTGGAAGGACAAGAATTCTATGAGCTGTACCGGGATGGGGTGCTCAATGCGTTCTCTGTGGGCTTCCGTGCGTTTGACTATCTCGAAAGGGAAGATTTTAAAGAAGCAGATATTATTAAATATAATAGGAATGGAAAATTGCCTAATCGGGTTTACAAGAAAGTGGAATTGTTTGAGGTAAGCGCAGCAGTTGTCCCTGATCACATGAATGCGCTGGTGGAACGATCTGCTTCTGGCATGATTAAGACTAAGTGTGTAATGGATTTCGCAGAAGACGCTAAATCCTCCCCAGAATATATCGAACTCCTCTCCACCCAGCCGGATTCTCTACCGGATTTCCCAATGGAAGATAAAGCAAAAGTAATCGGATTTATTAACCTCAGTGAAAAATCACTTGATGAACCAGAAGAAGTAATCGAAGAGGTACAAGAGGTTCAGGAAACCGTAGAAAACGAAGGTGCAGTAGAAGAAAAATCAGAAACGATTGAAGAAGTTGTCGATGCTAAACCAGTAGTAGAGACTGAGACTGTCGAAGATGCTGAACCAATTGAAAAAATAGTAAATGTGGAAGTCCTTGAAGACGCCGAAGAAAAAGGTTTAGACCTTGAAATTATTAATGAAATAGAGAAAATCGGAGAAGTAGCTGAACCAGAAACTATTGATGTCGTCGAAGAAAAAGCGACAGACGAAGTTAAAAGCATTAAAAAAGAAATCAATGATATTATCTTAGAAGTTCAAAAAGAAGAGAGTATTGAATCAGTAGCGACTGTAGAAAAGGTTACTCAAGAAGAAGTAGATAGAATAACAAATATTCTGAAATCTTGCAAGATTAAAGATATTTCTGATGAAGATAAGAAAATTATCTCAAAACAGTATGGCGAAGAAGAATTTGATATTACTTCAGTAAGAACTGAACCTGCTGGTTTTGAACTAAAGGTCTTCTGTAAATTCCTGAATTGCAAAATCAAGAATATGTTTGTTACTGATTTCTTTATCCCTAGCGCAATGAAAGGTAATTATTTATCTGGCTTTAGAAATTCACTAACTAAACACGAATTATTAGATCAGAGGAATTTGTATGGAAATGGTGGGGAAATTCCTCTTCGCCATTCAGTTATCCAGTTGAATTCAAAAAGATCAGAAGAATTCTTAACTCAAGGGACACAGTTTTATAAAGCAGATTCTGGTGAAAGATTTGTATTCCAGATTGAACCAGATTGGGGTGGGTATGGGATTAATATTTATACTACCGATAAAAATATTGAACTAAATAAATCATTTGCTATGGATGCCATTCAGTGGGTAAAAGAAAACAATCTACTGAAAGGTGAAAAATTCTCTATTATGGGAGAATTTCTTGATAAAAAAGAAATTGGTTGGGATGATGTAATTTTCCCTGATGAAGAAGCGAAGAATAAAGTCAAAGGTAGCATTGATAGACTTACTAAGACTTCCCCCAGTAGAGGGATTATGCTTATCGGCCCCCCAGGGACAGGCAAGACGATGACTGGTAAGGTATTGATGAATCAGCCTGATACTACTTTTATTTGGGCATCTTCTAAAGATTTTAGATATGGGGCTGCTGGTGCATTAGCTCTTGGTTTTGAAATGGCAAGGGATCTTGCTCCTTCTGTATTTTTTCTTGAAGATATTGATACTTGGTTGAAAGATTATACGATTGATCTTCTCAAAACTGAAATGGATGGGATTAGAGACAATAAAGGCGTTTTAACTGTCTTAACTTCAAATTTTCCTGAGCAAATGCCAGAAGCATTGATTGATCGCCCAGGTAGATTTCACCATATTATAAATTTTTCTTTACCAAATAAAGAAAATAGAATTAAATTATTAAAGTTTTTTGTTGATTATGCCGATAAGGTAATAATAGAGAAATTTGCGGAAGAGACTGCTGGATATTCTGGTTCTCATTTAAAAGAATTAGTGGAATTTGCAAAGATGATTGCTGAAGATCTAAACATTTCTATCGACGAGGCGCTTGTTAAATCTTTAGATCAAATGAAAGCACAACGGCAATTAATTATCGATGTAAGAAGTAATAAGAAGAAAGGATTAGAAATCCAAATGCCTGAAACTAAAATGGTAGAATTTTTAACTTCAACTAAAAAAGAAACCGAATTAAATTTTACTCCTGAACAGGTACAGGATATTTTTACTAAGAATTTAAAAGAAGTATTCAGTAAAATTAATATCAGTGAAATAGTAGAAGACAGAATTAAAATGGCTAAAGGTATTATTGAGTTTGAATAACATAGTTTAATTTTAAAATGGGAGGAAGACTGAGTATACCCTCCCATTTTAACAATACGATAAAAATAGCATTCCGTCAAGGAAAATTTTCGCTGGAGACATTTAAGAGATGTTAGGCGATCTAAACAAACGAACAAAGAGATAAAGGAGATTTAAATAATGGATACTGAAAAGAAAACTATGACCGTTGAAGAATTGAATGAAGTAATTGCGAAGGGCGCGGTTGGCGTTGTGGATGAGGCTGTTGCTAAGTTTAAGGAAGCACTTGCTACTGAAATTGACGCTAAGATCAAGGCGGCTGTTGAGCCGATTGAACAGCGGATTCAGGTGGGTGCTGACCCTATTGACAAAGACCCCACTGCTGGCTTTAAAACTTTGAGCAACTTCGGTGTTCACGTTTATAAGGCTAATCGCGGCAATGTTTCTGAAGAGTTGAAGAAGTGGGAAACCAAAGCTGCTGGTTCTCCGTCTCAGAATGTTACTGATAACGAAGCTGGTGCTTATCTTATCCCGCCTGAGTGGAGTTCTGATCTCCTGCGTCCCGTTATGCAGGAAGACCTTGCATTCGGTCGGACTCGGAAGGTCCCCCTTCAGCGTAACACCATCGAAATGCCTTATGTAAATGGCTTTGATGAGAGTTCCGGCAAGACTTATGGTAATGTTCAGGCCACCTGGATGGACGAAGAGGACACCCACACTGGTAGCTCTATGAAGTTCGGTAAGCTCCGGCTTTCTCTGAAGAAACTCGGCCTGATGGCTTTCGTTACTGACGAAATGATCTCTGATAGCCCTGCTTCCATGGAAGTTATTCTTCGTGATTCTTTCCGTGACGCCTTGACTTTTGAGATGAATGATGCTCTAATTCGTGGCTCAGGTGCTGGTAAGCCGCAAGGGATCTTAAATTCTGCTGCTCTTGTTACCGTTTCTAAGGAAACTGGGCAGGGCGCAAATACTATTCTCTTCGAGAATATCCTTAATATGTACACCCGTATTAATGATAAGGTAAATGCTATCTGGATGGTAAATCCTGCTTGCCTCCCGACCCTTGCCACTATGTCCATGGCCGTAGGAACAGGCGGAATTCCTGTCTGGCTCCCGGCTAATGGGGCCGCCGGTCGCCCATTTGATACTTTGATGGGTCTTCCAGTTGTATATAACAAGCATTGTTCTGCACTTTCTTCTGCTGGTGATATCATTCTTGTAGATTGGAGTCAGTATTATGTTGCAATTAAAGCTGGCGCAGAAGCAAATGGTGTTTATAGTTCATCTGTGCATCTAAAATTCGACGCAGACCAAACAGCGTATAAATTCGTTTTCAGAATGGACGGAAGTTGCGCCTGGAAATCAGCAGTCACACCTCCTCAATCCACAGCAACTACAATCTCCCCGATTGTAACTCTTGAGGCTCGGTAAGATTAGTTAAACTTTAGTGCGGATAGGGGGCACCCGATAAGTCAATATCTCCCGATTGACTTCCGCACTGATTATCATACGGGATTATAGTGGGAGTATGTATGTATGGGTAAAAGAGCGAATAAAATTGAAGTAAAATGTGAAACGTGCGGCAAACCAAAGATTATTACTGAACGGGCATACAACGCCAATAAAACAAAAAGATTTTATTGCAATACTACTTGTAGGAATAATGATAAGTTTAAACAAGTAGAAGTAATTTGTGAAAATTGTGAAACAGTATTTATGATTCACAAGTCAAGATATGATAAGCGTAAAAATAAAAGATTCTGCTGTAGTCGTAAATGTTTATCATCATATAAAAATGTGACACTTACCTGTGATGGGTGCGGTAGTGATTTTAAAAGAAAAGAGTACGAACACAAAAAGACAAACGGAAGTTTTTGTTCTAGGAAGTGTTATTTAAATCATATCAGGAATAAAGTAGAAACAAATTGCATAAATTGTAATGAAATTATTTTTGTTAGGCCGGAAGATTTAGAGAATAAAGAAAATTGTTTTTGTTATAGGAAGTGTTTACACAATTGGCAACATTTAAATTGGCAAGGAGAGAATCATCCTAATTTTTCGCAAGTAGAAGTAAAATGTTCTGTATGCGAAAAGGGGAAAATGGTAACAAAAGCAGTGTCAGAAAGGCACTCTAAATTTTACTGTTCTGATGAATGCTTGTCAATTGGTAAAACTGGTGAAGGATCTTCAACTTGGTTAGGAGGAATATCTTTTGGTGAATATTCTCCTAGTTTTAATAAAAGACTTAAAAAGAAGATAAAGAAACGAGACAACTTTCGTTGCCAACTTTGTGGAAGAAAAGGGAACAAGAAAATATTTTTAGTTATTCATCATAAAAATTATATAAAGACCGATTCGGATGATGATAATTTAATAACTTTATGCTCTAGTTGTCATGGTAAAACTAACCACAACAGAGAAATTTGGCAAAGATGGTTTAATTCAAGTAGTAGTTTTTGGTTTGCTGCACGTTCACAATAAAAAATAACGGAGGAATAAAATCATGAGTGGAAGACTGATTGAAGAAGTACATTTTGTTAACGCAATGCCTACTGGTGCTGCAATGGATGATCTCTATGAAGGTGGATTTTCAACCGATATCGTGAATCTCTCTAACTTTGAGAGAGCGACTTGGGTTATCTCCCGTGGAGTAGGCGCTACTGGCACCGCAACGATCACTGTTGATAGTTGTGACACTACTGCCCCTGGCACTGCAACCGCCATCCCGTTTGTTTACGCGGTAGCGAGTTCTGGCGATACCCTTGGGGCAGTTACTGCGGCCACGGCTGTAGGCTATACGACTGCCGCTGGGGCCGGGAGTATGGTGGTGGTGGAAGTTAATGCTTCTGAACTTAGTGGCACTGACAAGTTCGCCCGCCTTACTGTAACTGAAGGGACTGATTCTCCAGTTTCCGGTAGTGTTGCTTGTATTATGTCTGCTCCTCGGACTATTGCTGGGACTTCTACCCCTACCGCAATCGTTTAACCCTTATTCCTTAATCTTTTAAAGGGTTAAGGGATAAAACATAGCGGAAATTACGGGGCTGAAATATGCCCCAATTTTAAGCGGGATATAGTAATGGTTAACTTTTTAGGCTCATATCCTAAATATTCGGGTTCAAGTCCCGATCCCGCCTCCACTAAAATCAATTAAATCCATTAACCGGGAGAACAAATGGAATATTTAAAAGTAAGAATGGTAAAAGGTGAATGGCTCGGGCGCGTCCCCCCGGACACCTTTACTATTATCAAGCAAAAGGCTCTTGAATTAGTCCAAAGAGGAGTAGCCGAAATTGTAGATGCAACGTCTACCGCTAAACCAGTAAAACAAACGCAAGAACCAGAATTGAAGAAAGAGCAACAAGAAGAGCAAAAGAGTATCGATGCCCCTGAAGTAGATAAAATGATTCATGAGACACCGATGAACAAAATGATTCAGTCTCCGCCTAAGAAGAAAGCGGGAAGGCCGAAAAAGAAAACTTAAAGTGTTTTAAAATAATTTAATAGGGGGAACCGCTTCCTTAAACCGGAATAAAAGCCGGTACGGAGAAGGAGATTATTATGCCAGTAACAAATGTAAAATCAACGTGGGAATCTGGAAAATTAATTTTTAAACGGAAAGTTGCAGGAACTGCTGCAAGTGTATCCTTCGGCGTTGACGATTCCGGCGTAGATGTGATCATGTATGGTGACACTGCATCAAGCAACGCCACTTGGGATGCCTCAGCGGATAAATTAATTTTAACTGGGGCGAGCGCAGACCTTGGAACTTCTTGTTCTGCGGACGCATATGTCGTAGGACTGACAGCCGGTATTGACTTCAGTTCTGGAGCCGTCACAAATATTCATGTTGTAAAAGGGTTAGTCGTGTTCGCTGCATAAGTAGTTTAAATTATTATATTATTTTGGGGATAGGGATTCGAACCTGACAAGAAGACTTAATCCATCTTTTTCCCCAATTTTTATTAAATGGATTAGCATAGGAGGAATACTATGAGAGGTGGGCAGAATAGAATTAATGTAGTAATTGGACAAGAATTTGGTAGATTAAAAATTGTCGAAGAAATTGATAAAAATAAATGGGGAAGACGGAGATTTCTTTGCGAATGTAATTGCGTTGATAAAACAAAAGTCGAGGTTCTATTGTATTCTTTAACTTCAGGACATACGAATTCTTGTGGTTGTTTTAATTTAGAAAAAATTAAAGAAAGAAATACAAAACACGGGTTCTCCCAAAGAAATAATATCGATAAGTTTTATAGTCTTTGGTTGAGTGTCAAGAGACGTTGTTATAATAAAAATCAAAAACAGTACAAAGATTATGGCGGTCGTGGTATTTATGTATGTGATGAATGGTTGAATGACCCACAAAAATTTATCGGTTGGTGTAAAGTTAATGCATATTCAGAAGGATTAGAAATTGATAGGGAAGACAATGATGGACCTTACTCCCCAGAGAATTGCAGGTTTGTTACTTGTCAAGTAAATTCGTTAAATTCAAGGTTATTAAGAGATTCGAATTCTAGTGGATATTGTGGCGTAAGTTATCATAAAGGCAGTGATAGTTTTCAAGCAAGGATAATGTATAACGGCAAGGTTGTATTTACTACCGCAGGTTTTAATTCTCCACGGAATGCAGCATTAGATAGAGATAAATTCATTATAAGGGAAGGATTGCTGCATAAGTTAAACTTCCCCGAACTAGCAATCAACGGGCCTCTATAATGGGAGAATTAAACATCGCCATCGGTCTCCCCTGTAATTGGGACTTCCTCAATATCCAATTCTTCGAATCATGGATAGAATTAAAGAAACCCCAACACAGCGTAATAATCGGGAACCGAGGCAGAGTAGACGACCAACGCAATTCGATAATTCATGCAGCTCTTAAAGACGATTCATTTAGCCATGTACTGTTCCTTGACACCGATCATCGCCACCACCCTGATACTATTCCTAAATTATTGCAGCACGACAAACAGATAGTGTCGGGCTTGAGTTTTAGACGGTCAGAACCCTATGACCCGATTATGTTCAAGGAAGAAAATAACAGATTCAAAAACATAACCGAATGGGAAGAGAACGAATTAGTTCAAATTGATGCAGTAGGCGCAGCTTCTTTATTGGTTAAGACAGAAGTATTTAAAAGAATGGATAAAAATAAGTGGTTCGAGATGAATTACCCTTATCACAATGGAGTTGTCAGTGAAGATTTTGGATTCTGCATTAAAGTGAGAAATTTAGGATACAAGATCTTTGTTGATACCAGTTGCACAAACGCTCACATCGGGACATTGAACGTAACACAAGATACTTGGATTAAGAATGGGAGAAAAGTAAATGGACTTTGAGTTAAATGTTTATGACCGGATTATATTATTGAATGTATTACCGGATATTAGAGATGTAGATTTAACCCTTTATGGATGTTATCACAATTTGATTCAAGAATTATCATTTTCAGAAGAAGAACACCTGAAATTCCAAATTACACATAATGAAGAGAATAATGTAAAATGGATTAATGATGAAACGAAGAAAATTGATATCGGCCATAAGATGTTAAACATTATTCAAGGTAGACTGAAAGCGTGTAAAGAAAAAGAACTGCTTGAATATTCCCATAAGTCTCTTTATGAGAAATTCGTCAATGATTGAGTATATTAAAAACTTAATAAATAGAATTAAATCCTTCTTTATAAAACCTGAATTTGTTAAAGAAGATAGATACATCAAAAGTATCATGAACCCAATATTTTCTTCAGTAGTAGAAAAGGAACGATATGGCAATCAATAGACCAGTTAAAAAAGTCGAAAGAACCATCTCTACTTCTAATATTTTCACTGATTCTGCTGAATTAAAAGGGTATTTTAATTGCTCTATTTCTGGAACATTTGTAGGAGTAGTTACTATTCAGCGTTCATTTGATTCTGGCGATACTTGGTATGATGTAAAATCGTTCTCTATTGTTGCACAAGAGTTTGGGTTTGAGCCAGAAGCTGGTGTCGTATACAGGGCTGGAATTAAAGAAGGTAATTATACATCCGGCGAAGCAATAGTGAGGCTTAGTCAGTGACAACTATTTTTAATGAAAGCGCAGAGCTTAAAGATAGTTCTGGGGTTATTAATCGCTCGAACCCTCTACAAGTACAATCTCTTTCTGCAAGTAAGAAGCCTTATGCTGATGACCCTCATTCTCGTATTCACCAGGGAGTAATGTTCAATATTGATTCGACTGGGTCAAGTACGAATGTGGTGGTGGCTAATAATGCAACACTGGATGTTGTAATTAAAGCCACCGGAACCAATTACCCGCATATTTCAATTTCCTACCGATTAGGAGGAAAGGGTAGAATTTTAGTTTATGAATTGGCAAGTAATGAAATGAGTACTGGAGGTACTGAGATTATAATTGTGAATAAAAAGTGGGGATCTTCCATTGTATTCGGTGGAACTGCCTGGCGCAACCCTACCATTGATTTAACCGGTGCAATTTGTAAAGAAGGATGCGCTATTTTAGGAATACATCAAGGGCAGACTCGCAGTGGGTCAGCAGGCACATTTGCTGATGAAATAATTTTAACTCCAATAAAACCCTGTTTAATTAGGGTTTTGAATGAATCTGGTGGGGCGGTTGATGCCTGTCTATGTATCAACGCATATAATGCGTCAACAATAGCTGATAATTAGTTAAGGGGAATCAATATGAGAGTACAAAGATCAACGGCAGAAACTGGGGCAATATCATTAACTATCGATCCCGGCATTAATTTTAGGTTAATCGCAATTAAGGTTCATCTTAGTGAAGCAGGCGGCGCAGGCAATCTTACCGTTACGACTGATGCTAATGCTGGCGCTACTTATGATGCTGTTCTTGCCCTTCAGGATATGACTTCTATTTCTGATTATATTTATGTTCCTGATAATCCAGTGCCGTTTGTCGCTGGTGATAAGGCTGTTATTGCATGGGCAAATGTTGGCAATAAAACATACGGGATAGAAGTATTCTGGACTGCTGACAATTTAGGATAAAACAAATTTGATTTTATTAAGACGAGTATTGGCTATACCAGGCCAAATTTATAGTATATCGGGGTGAATAATTGTTAGCTAAACAGATAGCCCCAGGATTGGCCGGATTTGTTCATGAGCAAGCCGTTCCCTTAAGTGAATGGGTGATAAATCATAATTTAGGTCGTTATCCTGTTGCAGTAGTATTGGATTCAGGAGGAACAACTGTTGAAGGTACAATAATTCATACAGATGCAAATTCTCTAACTATAACCTTCTCTGGTATTTTTTCTGGGGTTGCACGTCTAATCTAAAACAAAGAGGAACCTATCATGGCTAAACAGTTTCTAACATCAATCGATCTCAACAAAAACGAACTTCAAAACGTAGCACTTCAGTCCCTTGCTACGCCTCCGGCAACGCCCGCAACCGGGCAACTGTACCTCAACACTGCCGGCAGCATTAACCAACCCACTTATTACAACGGCACCGACTGGCTACAGCTCGCGACTCGCGCCACGAACACGTTCAGTGGCAAACAGACACTCGCCACCCCCAGCGCAACAGTAACCGCCTCTTTGAACCTGCCTGCTGGCGCGGACAACACAGCAGTCAGCGGCGACGTATACAATGCCAGTAACCGGCTGAAGTTCCATAACGGATCAGCAGAAAAGAACCTGGCGTTCTCTGATGATGTTACCTATATTGGTACGACTTCTGTAGCCCTTAACCGCGGCAGTGGGGCGCTTGCCCTGGCCGGTATTACTGTCAATGGTTTGACGGTTTCTACCTCCACCGGTACGTTGACGATTGCCGATACAAAAACTTTCACTGTCAACAACACACTGACGATTTCCGGCACCGATGGTTCTACCCTCGCGATAGGTACCGGCGGCACCTTGGGCACGGCAGCCTACACCGCTGCAACTGATTACGCTACTACCGCTACTACATTAAATTCGTTTGCTGCGCCTTCTGCTGACGTAGCAATGAACAACAAGAAGATCACCGGGTTGGCTACGTGTACAGAAGACACTGACGCTGCGAACAAAGGCTATGTTGACGCGGTTAAACAGGGCCTGGATATTAAGGATTCTGTCCGGGTTGCCTCCACGGAGAACATCACAATCGCTTCTGCTTTGGTTGACGGAGTTACCATCGACGAAGTTGTAGTTGCTACTGGCGATCGAGTACTCTTGAAAAATCAGAGCACTGCGAGCCAGAATGGTATCTACGTCGTTGCTGCGTCTGGGGCGGCATCTCGGTCCACTGATGCTAACACCACCGCCAAGGTGTCCTCCGGCATGTATGTGTTTGTTTCTGAGGGCACTGCAAGTGCCGACGCCGGGTATGTTCTGACCACGAATGATCCTATTACCCTTGGCTCGACTGGCCTTTCCTTCACCCAATTCTCTGGTGCCGGGCAGATTACGGCAGGCAGCGGCTTAGACAAGCTCGGGAACACCCTCTCTGTAAAACCAGACACCGGGGGCACCTCCGGCTTGTCCGTGTCCAGCACCGGCGTTAAGGTTGACCCGACTGTAGCTTTGGGCGCGGCAAACACCTATGTTGCTCGGCGGATTGGGTTCCTGGTGGGAGACGGGGCGGAAACTTCGTATGTTCTTACTCATAGTCTTGGCAACAGAGGAGTCGCTGTTTCTGTTTACCGTAACTCTACTCCTTGGGATGAGGTTGGCGTCGATGTAGAGAAGACCACAACCAACACCGTGACCTTACGGTTCTCGGTTGCCCCGACCACTGATCAATTTGCGGTTTCGATAGTTGGGTAAGTTATTAAGCCCACAAACAGTTCCCGTAGTGTCCTCCCTGCCTGCCGCAAGTGCGGATTTGGCAGGGGCGACCCTGCGGTTGGCGGCAGACAATAAGCCGTACTGGTGTACTGGTACCGCATGGGTGGATCTCACCCTGACATCAGGAGATGACAGTAGGATAAACAGCCTGGAATTAGAGCTGGCTATCGCAACGGCCAACCCTGAGTTCTTCAAAGAATTTGAATACACAGGAGATGTTCTTGATGGTTTTACCTTGTATGCAGACGACACGAAGGTGGTGGCATTGTTGGCTGTGTCGTTTAACTACACAGGCGAGAACCTCACTCGTAAGACGATCCTGCGATCGTCTGATAACGCTTCTCTGCAAATAGATTTTAATTATTCTGGCGATTCTCTAATCTCTCAGGCAAGGGTTATTACATAAAATGGCAGCTCCTTCGTATACAACAGATTTAGCGACAGTCTCAGCCGATACCGCAAAAGGTACGATCTATCGGCAGGACTCTACATCTGCGCTGACTACGACAGGGTGTCTGGGTACGCTTACGCACGGTGAGCCAACAGGAAGTACAGCAGGCGGGCTCCCCACACAGGATACTGATTACTTTATCCTGGGGGTAGCAACCGCAGACAAATCGTTCAATGCCACAGGTGTTGGTGGGTTAGGAGCAGGAACAACTAATGCTGCGTCGCTGCCTACAGACGGGGCATTTATGTTCTGGCAGATGTTTACCTGCCCGAACTCCGTGACAGCAAAAGCAAGCGGCGGGATTCAGTGTCTCGTGGGCAGCAGCCTGGCGAATTACTACAGGTTCTATGTCGATGGGGACGATACTCATCCGTACGGTGGCTGGAAGTGTAACCCCATCAATCCAACGGTAACAGCCAGTCTGGCGCAAGGAACTCCGTCGGGCACGAACCAATACTTCGGCGTGGCCTACAACGTAGACAACGCAGTGTCCAAGGGCAATCCGGCGGCACTGGGCGCGATTCGCTTTGGTAGGTGTTATCTGCTCTGTACCGGGGGGGAGTCTGGGAACTACGCTACCTTCGCGGGGGCGGGCATATTCAACGATTACAATGATGGCACTAATGGTTGGAATCGTCTGGGGTTATTGCAGCCTGATGGTGCGTCTTTCAAGATGCAGGGCTTGTTCCAGATGGGTTCCTCAGGGGCTACGGTTGATTTTCGTGACTCAAACAAGACCCTCAACATCCAGGCCACTCCATTTGTTACAGCGAGTTTTAACACCTTTGAAGTACAGAACTCTGGGAGTCGTGTTGACTGGACAGGTATCACTATTAACGCACTCGGCACTGTTTCACGTGGAAGATTCCTTGCCACAGGCAACGCAGATATTAATTTTGAGAACTGTACCTTCAATGACATGGATGCCTTTACGTTCCAGTCTAACAGTACAGTTAATCTCACTGTTTTCCGCCGTTGCGGGCTGGTGACAGTGGGCGCAGGGACACTTACAAATTGCACCTTCGACCAACCTTCAGGGGCTATCGGGTGTTCTACGTCGGCATTAAGCTATTTGTCTGATTGCATTTTTGTCTCTGATGGAACTGGTCATGCTGTGGATCTCGGCACCATATCTGCGACGACCTCGATGACTTGGGATTGTGTGGACTCAGGGTACGGCTCAACCGGGACTGCGAATGCCACAATCAAGGTCAGCGTAGCGAGTGGGCAGACACTGACTATTAACGTCGGGGCGGGGAAGAGTACGCCTACCTATTACAATACAGGCAGTGGCTCAGTAAGCGTGGTTTCAGGGCAGGTGACGTTGACTTTATCTGGTCTAATTTCTGGTTCTGATGTTGTAATTAAAACCAGCGACACGAATACAGCATTAGTAAATGTAGACCAAAATAGTGGATCTACGTATGGGTACATATATACATATGCCGCAAGTACATATGTTGATATATCTATTATGAAAGCGGGCTATATGCCATTAACTATTTACGACTTTTTGCTTGCAGACAGCAATGCTACCTTACCGATTGCACAAGTTATAGATAGGGCATATACATGAAAGTAAAAATAACTGCAACAACTGATAACAAATTTTTAGGATTTAAGTTTAATTCTACAGCAAATCCTATTATGCTCCCCCAGGGCATAAAAGTATTTGTAGAAAGAGTCATGCCGCTACCTGATGGTTTGCGGTTTATAAGTAGTTCATACATCATTGATACTCAGGAGGCTTAGGCATGGCAAAGATCACCAATAAATCATCGCTCAACATCGGTACAGAATTAACTGTGAATGTAGGGACAAGAATAATTACGTTAAATGTAGCGGGCAACTTAGTTGCCAAAGACGGCTGTACATGGCAAGCACTGTACTCGAAGATGATTGCTTTGTGGCAAACTGAAAGCTACAACGAACATCCGTTCCCATTCTATACCATTGATGCACTATCTGGTCAGTTTAACATCGGTTTCGACGGTTCACGTTATAATGACTGGACATTCGAAACCAATACTAAACTATACCTGCGAGACGGCGGTTGGAATGAGTATACCCCGACGGCACCAGGTGCTGATGGGACCTCTGCATCAGGTACTATCTCTAAAACATTTGTAGGTATTGTGTCCCTGGGTACAGTGTCCTCCGGCACTCAGTTGTACTATCAGAAAGTTAGCGGTGGTTCTGCGGCTAACTTTACTTACACCGATGCAGCGAATATCGGCGTAGATGTAACAGCCGATACCACTTACTTTAAAGGGTATTGCCGAGAGTATTTCAAGAAGTACAGCGAATCCATATTGGCAGATACCGGTAAAACGGCGACCGGCGCTTATCTGGTAAACTTACTTCTATCCAATTCCGATGACTTGGATATTGTTAATGATGATACTGATGTTATCGACACCCCTATCAGCCCGTATGATTCAATGCGAATTAGTTATTTTGCTTCTGCGTATACAAAGGCTGTTGAATCTGCAACAGGAAGAAACTTCGGCATTGTGGTAGATATTGGTACGCATTCAGGTGTTGATGGCTCAATGACCGCCGCGGGTAGCACCCTTACAAGTGCGATTGGAGGTATTGATATTGCTGGGAACCCTTTTGCTGGCGGGACACTAACTGTCCATGAAGGTACTAATAAAGGTATTTACACCATTAGCGGTAATCCAACAGCAACTGTAGTTACCATCACAGGTACATTTGCTGCCTCTGAATCAGCCGCTTCATTTACAATCCAACGTGCAGCCCCAGTTACTGCGTCATTGAAACAGTTGTATACCTTTGTTCAAGCGAAATTGCGCCAGTCAGGTAGCATCAATGATGTAGCAGGCGGAACAAGTGTAACAGGTAAAATTGCCTCCCTGTTGATGAATTGGACAGCAAAACTTAACTGTGGCTTCTATGCTCCAAGTAACTTAGCTGGTGGTGGATCTGGTGTAATAGTAGAAGGTCTTTCAGATGCCGATGTAAACAGTATTATATTCTATGACAACTCAGCAGTCTCTCGTGAATACCCGTATGCAGCGGCTGGTAGCCTGAATTTCAACAGTAATTTGACCTCTGGTGGAACTGGTTATTATGTTCTTTATTACACAGACCTCAGTGGCACCAATGATTATGGAACAGCAGATGCGGTTATTGTTAAGAACAAGCTTGGCGTGGACATCTCCGGGACAATCACGGGGGCAAGTATCTCATTCAACTATGACTACACCAATGATACCGCTGGTGGGTTTAGAACGGGTGGAACCGAAACAGCAGTGACCCTGGTTGCCGGTAATCCTGGTGTCGCTAAGCCTGTGGTTGCAACAGGCACCTTGATTGAGTCAAAATCTATCGCAATATCTGCGGTTGCTGAACAAGATCGGGCTTACCAATAAGAATAGGGAGAATTAAGTATGGGACACGCACACATCAGAGTACCGCCCGACAGCACAGGTAAGCGGATGCACGCCAGAGCCTTCGTAGATTTTAATTATGAAGGGTTAACGCAGGCTTTTGAGCTTGGTGATGTTGTTACTTTTTTTGAATCCGGCATCATTGCAACTATTTCAAGGATTGAAGTTACCACCAGTACCACCGGGCAAGTTCACGCCGGGATAACTGCCAATAGTGCCGAGGATGACCCTGTAGCTGGAGAGTCTATTTACCTTGGAGGTGTCGAGGTTGCTACCGTCTCAGGCACTGCCGTAAAGTATTATGATCAAGCAATGATCCTGACCGGCAAAGATATCGACTCTTGGCTTGAGGTTGATTCTTATGGGGCCGCGTATACCAGATACCAAGGGGGTGCGCCTCTCTTCTCTACCAGCGGGGAAGAGATAGTAGCGGATATTCATACCCAAAATACATATCTGTTCACTTACTCCGAACTCCCGGAGTTAATTGAATCAAAAGAAACCGCCAACGGAACCGTTGCATATAATGGCACAGCGGGGGGTGTTGATCTGTCTCTTACCGCAGCGTCTGGTGATAAAGCAGAAATGAGGACAAACAATTACCACAAGAATGTGTACGGGGCTTCCCGTATACTCAAATTTGCAGTGGTGGCTTCTGATAATGGAACTGCCAATGTTGACCGCAAATTCGGTTATTTTGATGATAGCGACGGGGTATTTATTGGGCATAACGGGGAACAGTGGTACGTTGGATACCGTAGCTCTATGTCTGGTTCTGTTGTTGACTACATCACATTGCAGGAGGATTGGAACATAGATCGCCTTGACGGCTCTGAAGGCGTGATGAATAAGACAAAGACTGACTTGGACTTGTCTAAAATAAATCTGCTTTCTATTGATATTAACTGGATGAATGCAGGCGACGTTAGATTTGGAGGAATTATTGGCGGTGGCGCTGGCACAGCCTCTTTTGGGTCGTTTCATATCCTTCATTTGCACAACGTCAACGCTCTTTCCTTCATGAGAACCGGATCCTTACCTTTGTCGTGGGAAACGTCGAATACTGGCGTCGCAGAAGGAGCTTCTTGGCTCAGGTGCCATACGGCTGTTGTCCAGTCTGCTGGTGTAACTTCGATGTATTATGAACCATTCTCTGCGTATTCTGCGCCTGTTACTCTAAACTCGGCAGAGAACTACACAGTGATTGGTTCTATGCGGGCGGCCCAGTTATTCTTGACGAAACGAAACACCAAAAGGATTGTACCGCAAAAATTTGATATCTATTCAACAGCCCCTATTCTGGTCAAGTTGGTGAAAAATCAAACACTTGCTGACGAAGAGTGGACAAGTGCCGGGGCAGATAGTGGTCTTGAAATATCTTTTGATGGAAATATTACCGATACGGGGAAGCTCCTTTTGTCGGTACTTATCCCCAGCCATGAGGTCATGGATTTGTCCAATGTTTTTGACTTGAACAAAGAGCTCATTATCCGCAAATGTTTTGATAATCTCGCAGCCGATGAGTATACTGTTCAGGCCAGGCTGCTTTCGGCGGGTAGTGCAACCGTCTATGCTACCCTTCTTTGGAATGAGATTAGATAGTGTTTATTTTTAATACATTCCAAGATTATTGGAATCTTCGTTCCCCGGTCACGATTGATGGGGTGTTGAAGAGGATTGTAGTCAACCCAGGCGTAACTGAACTTGATATCAGGGTGATGTGGTCAAGATGGATAGATTGGATTACCCTGAGCGGAAACACTAACTTTCTTTTGGCTATGCGCATCTCTGGATTCGACGTGATCCCAGGGGGAAACACAGGAGCTGTCTTCTTCTTGCAGAATGGCTGGAAGCTGATTCTTGATCTACGGAAGGTTCGGGTTCGAGGTGTTTTGTTTTCAGACGACTATGATACTGCCTATTACGATGAGAATTTAAAGCCCCAGTATCCGGCAGAGGTTTCCTCAGTGGTGAATACGGCCACCACGATTCAGAATGTCGTAACAGGGGATGTATCTACTGTCCCAGCGGCAGTGTGGGCGCATGAAGGGAGAGCATTGGACAATATAACCAATCTTGCTGATCTTATGGGGGAGATACCAGAAGAAGTCTGGAACGTGACCCCAGCGTCGATGGCTACCGGCTCGATAGGCGACATCTTGAACAAGGTGTACACGAAGGTTAAAAATATATTCTCTTTGGCGGCATAATATGATTGTTTCGGCAGTATTTTTAAACAACGGTGGGCCGGTAACAGGGCTATCTCCTATAATCAGGATCAGGAATGTAGCCACTGGTGCGCTTGTCGTTAACTCGGCTGATATGACAGAGATAGGTGACGGTTTTTACACCTACGATTTTAGCGAGATCGTAGCAGGTGTTTCTTATACTGTCCTTTGTGATAGCCTGACGTTGCCTGTGGCTGAAAGATACGCGGTGGGGGATATAGAGCCAGTATTATCAGTTGACGGATTAACCATAGAGCAAGCACTTACTCAAATGAATTCGGTTCTCGCAGGGAATGCCGTTGGGTTAGACTCTACTACTCCTATCTTTTATGGGCAAGATGGAACTACTACAAGAATTAGGGCTACTCAGTCTAATGGGAATAGGACAATTACTGAAAGGAATCTCTAATGAGTTATTTTGGTAATTGGAACGGAAATTATTTTAGTAGTTGGTTTTCCCATTTAATTAAACCAGTAGCCGAATTTTTAACTGAAATTATTTTATATGCAAGAAATGCTATATTTACAACATTTGGTAAAAAGATATTGACATTAAAGACAGAACCAAGAACTATTAATGTCTTCAGTAAAGGGAAAAAATCTCAATTTATAATTTTCGGAAGAAATATAATTCAGTGAGGAGATAAATGGATTTTACAGGGAGTGGCACAAATATTTTAAGAGATGGGGTTATAAACTTTCCGTTAATTTTTTCCTTTTTGCCTTGTTCAGGTGAAAGGACGAATGATGGGAGCATCCCTTATGGATCAATAGTGTCAACAGCTACGGCTGTTTTATATTCTTCCGCTAATGTAGATATATCAACTAATATTATTGGCTCTGTTCAGGTTGAACGGAATACAGATGTCAGGATTCTTTTAAATTATTCAGCAATTCCAGCAAAGGGTAGATGTAAATTGCTTTTATCTCTTAATTTAAATACTGGTTCTGTATTAGTTAAAAGATATGATAGATTAACAATAGAATAAATTAATAGGGTAATATTATGTCAATTGTATCTTTAGATGATTGTTTGATTTTTTTAGGAATAGACACAGATGAAACAGATAATAGCATATCTGGGACAATAGATTCTTTCCGCTTAGAGGCAGAGGAATTTATATCCAGTTATTGTAGGCGTTCATTTGATGAAACTTCATATAGATTAGAAAGATATGATGGAAATAGTGGAACGACTTTAAATCTTAATAATTACCCAATTACAGCTGTCGATAGGGTTGCTATTGGAACATTGAATGTAATGCAGGTTAGGAACACTAATCAATACTCCACCACTACAGTGTCAGCAACGACTACAGGGATGCGGTTGGTACTTAATGGTACTGCTAACACAACCGTTACGTTCGCCGCTAATACGACGATGATAGCAGTCGTAAATGCTATAAACGCATTAGGTAGCGGATGGGAAGCAAGAATAACATCAAATATTTATTCTAATTTTAAATCTACTGAAATAATTCCTTGTTATGGATTAAACTCTATTGATAGCAATTGGGTTGATTTATATAAAACTGATGTTCCTCTCAGTGATTTTCATGTGTATTTAGATAGAGGGCAAATTAAAAGATACAATGGCTTCCCTTCTGGTGGGCAGAATATTTATATCGATTATACAGCCGGGTTCACTTCTTCTAATATGCCATCTGATTTACAACTTGCGGTAAAGATCATAGTTCAATATCTTTACAATAAAAATCAAGAAAGCTCCTTCGGCTTAACTCAATACAGAATTGGTTATAACTCAGTATTATCAATTTTTGAAGAAGGATCAATCCCAAAAGAAGCAGAAAGGATTCTCTTCAAATATCGTAGGAATCGGGTATAGTTATGGCTCCTGGGTATAAAATAAGGATGATGTTGCAACAAGTATCTGGAGTCAGTGACGGGATGGGGGGATTTACCCCTACCTGGGCTGATATTAGAGAATTGAAAGGCTCTCTAATTTATTTAAAAGCGAAGGAAAGTTTTGCCAACAATGTAACGTCAACAATATCTACTCATTTTTTTCAATGTGATTTTCCTAAAGATATTACGGTAACAGAAAAAGATAGATTGACGCACAACGGGGATATTTATGAAATAACACTTTCTGAGAATGTGTCTAAGAGAGATATATCACTTTACTTAGAATTAAAGAAGATTAAATAATGGCGAAAACAGTCTGGAATGACAAAATTATTTTAGCTTTACTCGCTACTAAAATGGGTAATGCTATTGATAATTCATGTGAAATGTTGACGGATAAAGTTAAGGAATCTATGCAACCAGGAACAGGTAGATCATGGCCATCTAAACGACCTGAAGGCGGAATGCACACTGCATCGATCCCCAATGTTCCACCGGCACCCGATACCGAAGAACTCCGTGATTCAATTAGCTGGGCCGCTTCTACTGGAAACAAGGGTGGCGGCATAAGATTAGAGAGTCCTGTTTATGGGGCTAATACTGGTAGGATAGTAGGGAAGGTAGGGACAACTAATAGTAAGGGATGGTGGCACGAACTTGGGTGGACCATAAATGGCGACAAACGTCCATTCTTGCGTCCAGTATTGGCTAATAGTACAAAAGAAGTCCTTGAAATTATAATGAGAGAAAAAATATGAGTTCAACAGCTTTAGCGACAGGCATCTATAACTACTCTCAAGTAGCAAGTATGTTGAAAACAGCTATTGGCGGAAGAGTATATCAAGTCAGGGCTCCTCAAACGCCCATTTATCCATTCGTTATTTTCTTTTTCGTTAGTGATGTTCCTGATTACTATTTTACTGCTCCCTCAGATAGTCAGCAAGCGATTTTCAATGTCCAATTTCAGTTTAATGTTTATTCTAAAAACACCTCGACAACTGAAATAAATACAATCAGTGATGCGTTAGTCGATAGATTCGACTTTGCATCACTGATTGTCTCTGGATATAACGTATTTAAATTAGAGAGAACAGCAAAATACCCTCCTGTTTGGATAGAAGAAGTCCAAGGATTTGTGAGTTCTGTTGTTTATAATATCCAGATGAAGAAAAGTTAGATTTATCGAATAAATTATTAAAGTTTTGTGTTTAGTGTCCGATAAGTATAAAATGGATATTAAAATAGCAATAGCAAGCCCCCTGACTTATTCCTCTGTTCCGATTCAATTCTTTGAATCATATTTAAGTATGGTAAAACCATACCCTCACGCATTTTTACATTCTACGGGTTATCAAGGTTTAGACGTAATAAGAAATAATTTAGTTAAAGGTGCGAAGAATTTGAATTGCACTCATATTTTATTCCTTGATATAGATCATCGTCACCATCCTGAAACAATACCAAAATTACTATCTCATAATTTACCAGTTGTATCTGGATTATCATATATGAGGAGGGAGGATTTTGACCCCTGCATGTTCAGAGGGATGATCAATGGTTATCATCCAGTAAAAGAATGGGAAGAAAATTCTCTGATAGAGGTCGATAGTGTAGGTGCGGCTTGCTTATTACTGGACATGAAAGTATTTGATAATATAGAGCCTCCATATTTCGCTTTTATGGCTAACCCTGATCCGGGAATCCCGTTCGGAATCGGTGAAGACGTATTTTTGTGTAATAAATTAAAACAGGCAGGTTATAAAATATACGTAGACACGAGTTGTCCAAATAAACATTTAGCAACAATAGAAGTAGACAAAGAATTTTCGGACAATTGGAGAATAATCATTGATAAATAAAAAACATCCATCTGAGTACGTGGGCGAAAAATTCGGCGAATTAACCATTATTGAAGTATTAAACCCATATGTTCAACAAAATGGGAGGAAAAGGACCAAGGTTATGGCTCGATGCGAATGTGATGGTAATGTAGACGCATACCGTCTTGAGGCATTGCAATTTGGAAGCACAACATCTTGTGGTTGTGTTCAAAAGGAGAATACGTCAAAAACAAAAACTACTCATGGTCTAACGAAACATCCATTACATCGGGTATGGCTTGGAATTAAGAAAAGATGCGATAATGAGAATGACCTTAGATATAAAGATTGGGGAGGAAGAGGGATTACAATTTGTGATGAATGGAAAAACAAATTTAAAACATTTTATGACTGGTGCGTAAATAATGGTTGGAACGGGAAATTACAAATCGATAGGATAAATAATGATGGTAATTATGAGCCGAATAATTGTAGGTTTTTGACAGCACAAGAAAACAATGGTAATAAAAGATTAATAATGAGTTCTAATACATCTGGATACCGGGGAGTTAGTTTTATTAAAAGCAAAGGATGTTTTAGGGTAAAGATTAGCCATAAGAATGAAACTGTTTATTTGAAGTATGGCTTCTCCACCGCGAAAGGTGCAGCAATAGCACGAGATATTTATTGTATAAAAAATAATATTCCTTTCACCCTTAATTTCCCAGAATTGATTTATTGGATGGCTTTATAATTCTTTTATAAAGAAAAATCAATCAGGGAGGAAAAATGACCGAAGGGAGACGGGAATGCATTACAGTAGTTATTCCAACAATGTTAATGTGTCCTAAAGATATTTTCGGGTATACATTAAATCAATTAGAACAATCAGATTTAGTTAAAAATATCATCATTATTGATAATACAGAAGATAAAGATTTCGATAAGCATTTTGCTTTAAATAGTAAAATTCAGCATCTTAAATTACCAGGGAACCAAGGGGCAACCTATAATCCAGGAATGGAATTATGTGATACTGATTATTATCTTTTATTAAATGATGATGTTGCTTGCCGAAGTAGTATTTTGGATAATTGTTTTCGTATTATGGAATTAGATAAGAATATTGGTTTAATTCAAGTTAATACTAAAAGAATGCAACCATTAGATGAATATATCCAAAATACTAGTGAGAATGATAAAATAAGTGTCTTTTTCCCGGATAATCCTTCTCTCTGTATGACCGGCTGGTTCCAATTCGGAAGAAAAGAGGATTGGGAACCTATCCCTGATGAATTGAAATATTTTTATGGGGATAATTTACTTCTTGCTCATATGGCCTTTAAGGGTAGAAAAGTAGCTAGGATAGTATCAGATCATGTGTCTCACATGGAATCATCTACAGTGAATAGAATAGTTCCTGTTCAATCAGCACTAAAAGATGAAGGAATTCTTTTTAATAAAATAATAAGGAATATGGTCGATGAAAAGAATTCAACTAGATAAAAGAACAGATTTGAAGTCTGAAATCCCCCTTGATACTCCTTATTGCATCTTTATAGACCCATCCACCGCCTGTAATTTTAAGTGCGGTTTTTGCATGAATCAATATATAAAACAACCATCCGTAATGAGTATGCCTTTATTCAAAAAGTTAATTGACGATTTAAATGAATTTAAAGACCCAGTTAAAACTATTAGACTTTATGGTTTTGGCGAACCTCTTCTGAATAAAAACTTCTGTGATATGGTTAGATATGCGAAGAAAAGTCCAAAAGTTTTAGAAGTCGATACAACCACTAACGCCAGTATGCTTACACCTGAATTGATAGATGATTTAGTTTATAGTGGAATAGATAGGATTAATATCTCTATAGAAGCGATGAACACAGAGAAGTATAGAGAATTCACCAATAATTCTACTGTTATATTTGAAAATATTGTCGAAAATGTTAAGGTGCTATTTGAAAAAAGTCAAGGTACTATTATTTTTGTTAAGATATGTGGTGATTTTCTTACAGATGAAGAAAAGGAAAAGTTCCTGGACATTTTCATTCCTATCTCTCATGGGCGTGATATAGAACACACGATGAATTGCTGGAGAGATGTAAAGGTCGAAAATGTTAATCAAGAAGTTGGAATATACGGCCAAGAATTGAAAGAAGTATCAGTTTGTCCGTATGTGTTTTACAGTTTCTTTATTCATTCAGATGGTCACGCCTCTGCTTGCTTCTTGGACTGGAATAAGAAGTTAGTTGTAGGTGATGCAAAAAACGAAAGCATCAAAAGTCTCTGGAATGATAAATTGATGGGTTCGATCAGGAAAACGATGCTTAATAAAGAACGAAAGAATCATCCAGTTTGTTATGAGTGCAATCAATTAATCGCAGGGATGCCGGTTGATTTAGATGATTCAGCAAAAGACATTTTGGGTAGATTAAATGGGTAAAGGATGCGTTGTTTGTGGGGATAAAGAATATGAAGTCCTTCTTGATTTAAATTGCGGAGGGTTCGATAATTCGCCACTGTATGAGACTGTTACAGTCGTCGTATGTAAAAAGTGCAACCACATATATAATTTATTAACTGAATCCCAAGTAAATGGAATATACGAGTATTATAGTAACGAATATAGCCAAGCGAATATTGAATCCCCTAATAAGAATGGCGATATCCCCGGTAGTTTTAGTAACGATTCTATTTCAAGATACGGTGATTTATATTTAGTCGTTGAAAAAGATATTAAAAAAGATAGTAATGTCTTAGATGTCGGCTGTGCTATGGGGGGATTGCTTAGTTTTCTTTCTCCTTGTTGTAATAACCTATTCGGGATTGATTCGACGGAGAATTTTGTAAACATTGCTCAGAAAAAAGTTAAAGGTGATATTAAACTGGCCAGTGCAGAATCACTACCGTTTGCTGATGACTTTTTTGATGTAGTTTTCGCGGATCAAGTTGTAGAACATTTAATCGACCCGAATATATTTTTTAGAGAAGCAAGTAGAGTTTTAAAAGGAAATGGCGTTTTGTGTATAAGTGTCCCTGACGTAACGCATTATAGAGATACAAGTTTCTTCGATTTTTATTTTTTTCTGATGAGGGAGCATGTCCATCATTTTTGCCTTCGATCTTTGACGGAAATTGCTAATAAATTTGGGTTTATCGTTGAACACGAAACACTAACTTTCCCCAATCTCATTAGTGACTCTGGGAGATTGCCAAACTTAACAATAAAATTTAGAAAAATTGGGACTGTCATTTGTAGCGATTATTTAATCGATCCCTTTGTTCTTAAGTCAGTCAAAAATTACATCCAAGGCAGTTACACAAGACTATCAGAATCGAATGAAGAATTTAAAAAAATACAAAAAACTAATGAGCTAATAAATGTTTATGGGATCGGGAGGGAATTTCATTATTTATGGAAGAATACTGAATTAAATAAATGTAATGTAAAACTGTATGATGATACCCCGATTAAACAAAAAATGACAGTCAGTGGGCGTCCTGTCCTCTCATCTACTGATCTTGATTTAAGTGCTAAATCAACCATCATCACATCATTTGCTCATATAAATATTTTAAATCGGAAATTAAGAAGTCTAGGATTCCAGGGAGAGATTTTATGAATGTTCACATTTTAGTTCCATTCTACAGAAAATATTTATACAAGACCTTAATTCATTATTATGGAAAGATGGGTGTTATATTCCACCCAATATGTGACTCAGTAGATATAGAACCGTTCAAAGATAATGAATTAGATTGGGTAAAACCATTTTTATGTCAGCCTCTTAAACCGGGCGAACAATGTTATTCTAAATTCAATCACTTTATAAATTCAGAAGAAATAGTTGATGGCGATTATTATGGATTTATGGGCGATGATGACATGATAGAAGAAGGACTATCGGATGAATTGAAGAAAAAGAATAGTGATGTAATTTATATATCTAATTATAGGGGTGATAGAATACCTTATGATGATGGATGCCCTCACCCAGTTCATCCTATTATCCCCAGAGAACCGAAAGATGTAGCACCTTGTTTTATAGGGCTAGGAGAATTTTATGTAAAGGGCCATATCTTAAAGAAGGTTCGTTTCAATACAACAAAAGGAGATGATGACGGAAGATTTGCACAGAACCTTCTGAATGTTGGTGACTCTATAGAATTTATGTCTGATTGGTTTACCTTTGGTAATTATTTTCAACCGAGAAGGCACACCAACCCAGATAAATTCCTGAAACCTAATTGGAAACTGCCTGAAATTATTGAGTAATAAGGTAATATAATGGGAATTAACATACTCCATATCGCTGTTCATTTAGGTGGTGGCGTAGGAACGGTTCTGAAAAATTGGGTTAAAAAGGATCAATTCAATAACCATACAGTATTGTTATTGAATGAAAACTATTATGGTGAAGATCCCTCTTATATACATGATCAGATGCGTGGCAAAAATGAAGATATAAAGGGGTTTATTCAAAAAGCCGATGTCGTTATTATCCATTTTTGGAATCATCCGTTCTTATTTGAATTTCTTGTTAATTTTAAATTCCCCAAGTGCCGGGTATGTGTTTGGTCACACGTATCCGGGCTGAACCCCCCATATGTTCATTTAGAGAAAATGGCTCAATTATCAGATAAGTTTGTTTTATCTTCACCTATCAGCTTTAATAGTGATGTTAAGGACTTTGATACCGATTTACTTAATAAGGTTTCTGTTATCTGGACAACTGGGGGAGTTGAAGATTATTTAGAAATGAATAGAATTACAAAAAATAAAGATTTCGTAATTGGGTACATAGGGACATTAGATTATTCTAAAATGAGTCCTAATTTTGTTCAGTTGTGCGAAGAGATACTTAAAAGGATTCCAGAAGCGAAATTCGTCATTTGTGGTATCGGGCCAGATGAAGAAAAAATAAAAGAAGAAATCTCCAATAGAGGGATTGAGAAGTCTTTTACTTTTATGGGTATGTGTCAGAATGTTAAAGATATTATCCCTATCTTTAGTGTTTTGGGATATCCATTGAATAGTAACCATTTTGGTACTTGCGAACAGGTGCTTGGTGAAGTGATGGCGGTTGGCGTCATGCCTGTTGTATTAGATAATCCTGCGGAAAGGTATATAGTTTCTCCTGTTACGGCGGTAAGTAAAAATTTTGAGGAGTATATAGAAAATATAGTTCAGTTGTATTCAAAGCCAATAAACAAAGAAACTACTTCTCTTCTAAAAGGAAGAGCGGAAGAATTATATGATATAAATACAATGATGAGTTCGTGGAATGAATTATTGACTGAGGTAATGGGTACAGATAAAAAAGAAAGGGGGTGGGAGAAAAATAAAGACGCATACGGTGGATATGAAATATTTTTAGAATCAATCGGCAAGTACTCTGATATTATAGAATCCGATAATTATGAAGAAATAATGAATCTTTTTAAATCAAATGAACAATGGCTCTCGAAAAATAAAGGTAGTGTTTATCAATATATGGAAGCCTTGCCTGATGAAAGATTGTTGAAACTTTGTCAGTTAGTTATTTATAATTTGAGTTTGTGAAATAATTTTATATCATACCTTGACAAGTTTAAATTCGTGATTATAGTATGAGGTAATAGAGAAAGAAGACAACGCCAAAAATAACCTGCTGGCCTATGACATAACAGAAAACTGAACCAAGCGTATCCCAGTCAGGTTGATTGTTTTGTTGGGCGGGTTTTCTAACGAACTATAAATGTGCGTTATTTTTTACTCTCTAATTTAAGTATTTAATTAAATACTCATCTGGAATTTATTTTCAAATAAATCATTAAATTCAATAAAATAATTAAAGTTTTTTAATAGTTATGCCGATAAGGTAATAATGAAAGGGAGAAGATTAACAATAATGGGAGGATTAAATGGATAACAAAGAAATACGGTTAGGCATCGCGCTTCCGTTATGTGACACGAAGGTTCATTCAGGTTTTTTGGATACATTTATTTTACTAAAGAAACCCGATTTTGTTTATTTGCGTCCACAATTTCCTAGCATGGAAATTGATATAATTAGAAATCAGCTAGTCAAACAAGCACTAGAAGCAGGCTGTACCCATCTTTTGATGATGGACACTGACCAAACATATAGTGACCGAGATATGATTTTTAAAATGCTCGCTCATAAGAAGGATGTAGTTTCAGCAATTGTACACCGCAGATATCCTCCGTTTGATTGCATCACTCTGAGGGGTGAGCCGGGGAAGTATACCCAGGTATCAGATGAAGAGATATTGGTCGCAAGAGATAGTGATAATCACTTAGTGGAAATTGATGCAACTGGTTGTGGTTGTTTATTATATGATACGGAAGTATTCAAAAAAATTAAACCGCCCTGGTATGAGTTCTCTAAGACGGAAAGTGGTGATGTAGTAGGTGAAGATATTGGATTTTGTCATAAGTTAAAAGAAGCAGGATATAATATTTATTGTGATGTGTCGATTGATATTGGACATTTGGCGCAACTTGAAATAAATTGGGGCACTTATGCGTTATATAAACATTTGAAGAAAATACAGGCGGCGGAAGCTGAAAAAGAAGAAACAATTAAGGAGGAATAAAATATGTCACAGAATTATGTTGGTAAAGATATGAAGGTAACACTCGGCGCTGATAAGATTAGTTTAATGGGAACTGTAAGCCTTTCGGGAGTCACGACAGATTTTTTAGAAATTTCACAGTTCGGAGATTCCTATAAATCTTACGCGGCAGGGATGAAGGATTCCGGGGATATAACTTTTAGCGGATTGGCTGATTTTACAGATACAAATGGCCAAACAGCTCTCCGCAATTACAATGCAGCGAATACCTCAGTGACGGACATAAGGGTTTACGTAGACTCTACATCGTATTGGATGCCTTCGACGACTAACCCCTTGTCGTCGGTCTTCATTTCAACTTGGGATATTGGCGGCGATATGGGAGGAAATGTCACCGCTTCATTTACAGCAAAAGTGTCAGGTAAATTAATTCTCGTGTAACTATCAAATAGTTATAAGGGATAGGACGGCCATCCGACAAGCGAGAATCATTCACTCGTTTCCCTTATTAATAAATGAATGACATAGGAGAATGACTATGGAAGAAAATAAAGAAGTTAAATATTGTGCCTGTAATTGTGGAGAGGTAGTTACAAGAAAACGAACTAAATTCATATACGGGCATTCTAAAAATTTATCAGCGCAAGAACCTCCGAAGTGCCTCTGTGTTTGCGGTCTTCCAACAAGATTTGACCAATGGAGTAATTCTTGGAATGAATTTGTGAATAATCATTATTTAATGCCGGAAGAGATAAAGACTAAAATAACAGTTGGTAAAATTAAAGGAAATTTAGAAAGAAGAAATAAAATGGTGGAGGAGTTGCCAGAGCCTCCCGATTGTGCTTGCGGTTGTAAAGAAAAAGTAACCTTGAAAACAAGAGGCTACCCTGAATGGAATGAATTTGTTCTTGGGCATTCAACGAAAAATAAAGAGATTCCAGAGGAGACAAAGAAAAAGTTATCCGATATCGGCAAGACTAGAACTGGGGAACAGACTAATTTTTATGGTAAACATCATATTCCAGAATCAAAGAAAAAATTATCAGAATTAGCAAAATTAAGAGTAGGCCCAAAGTCTGGCGGCTGGAAAGGTGGTATCCACCCGATTTATAAAAGAATAAGAACCTGTGAAAGATATACAATCTGGAGATTGGGGACATTTGAACGAGATCATTTTACTTGTCAACACTGTGAAGATAAGAAAGGTGGTAATCTCCACGCCCATCATAAAAAGTTATTCAACTCTATTATTAAAGAACATAATATTTTCACAATTGAACAGGCCGTAGCTTGCAAAGAGTTATGGGATTTGAATAATGGAATTGCTCTTTGCAGAAAATGTCACATAAAAGAGCATAAAAGGCTTAATAAATTAACCCAATTAGCCGCTTAAAATTTTTACCTTATACTTAAGAATTAAATTCAAAACTTACCACTTGAACACAACCGTAATCTAACCACCACCTAATGAGGCTGAACTTGCATAAAGTTAAAATTAATATCGACAATATTAACAAAGAGAATAGTTCGATTGAAATTGATGGCAAGAACATTAGGTGTAAAAAGATTAAATTCGAAGCGGAAGTAGGTAAAATGCCATCTGTAATACTGGAACTGACACCATCCCAAATTGAAATAGAAGCAAGTGCAAGCGTTCTTGAAGATTCAACAGCATTAAATGACGAATGGCGTCAGTACAAAGCACTATGAATTGTGACCTAAATAATAAGTAACACGGGAGACTGCCAAGGGACGGCAGAAATTTTATTTATAAATTTGGAAAGCAATCCAGCTATTCCAGTAAAACAGGAGAGTGAAAAATGTTTGACATGTCAAACCTAAACCCCTCGAAAAGGTATATTTATGGCGAGGAAAGCAACAAAGAATACGTAGATTTTCGCCTCGTTTCAGACGAGAAAATGCAGGAAATCCGTAAGGCGGTCGGCCTGAAAACGAAACAGAAATACATTCCTAACCCCTCTACTAAGCGCATGGATACAGTACAAGATTTAGACATCTCCGATGAGAATATGTCTAAATTTAATGACGCTATGATCTGCTACCAGATTGAAGATTGGTGTCTGATCCAGAAGGACAAGACTGAAATCCCTTGTACCGATGAGAACAAGAAGAAACTGTATTATGGTTCTCCTGTTTTTGCTAAGTGGGCTAATGCTTGCTTGACTAAAATGCAAGGTGAAATTGACGAAATTGAGGAAGCAGAAGTAAAAAACTAATAAGCTACACGGAACGGCTTGCGGCAAGGACATATAACTGTAGCACTTGCCGCAAGCTGGCTAGATATCAGCCACCAAATGAGCCTCCGTGTAGTGAATGTATGCCGGATTTAATGCCGATGAACATCAGCGCTTTAAAGGTTTGGCAATTAGTACAGGATCAAAGGATATGGGTTGGCGGTGGCATGGGAGCGCCTGTATCTGTAGCACTGAAGCATGAACCAATATGGAAATTGATTGATGAGTTTCATATTGAAGATAGGATAAAAACATTCAGTAAAGTGCTTCGAGTTTTTGATAATATCCGTAGTATTGAACACCAAAATTCCAAAATGACTTCTACTCCCAAGAGGTAATCTTATGTCCTTATATCCCTTCTTTAAATTTGGTGAATTTTAGTGGCTGATCGTTCGCTGGGCGAGATTTTCGTAAATATCAGGGGAGATTTATCTAAGCTTCAAGGCGATTTTGATAAAGCCAAGAAGATGGGCGAAGATGCTGCTAAAGCCATCGAAGCGGGTATGGGGGGCACTGCCAAGAGAACTGTCAAATCAGCAGAAGAAGTAGCTGCGAAGAAACAAGAAATAGAGCAACGCGCCCAAATGCAGATGATTGGGAGGCATGAACGCGCTCTTACTTTGAACCAAAAGTTTGATTCTGATAAACTTAAATCTATGCAATCTGCTACGGCAGGACAAATGCAGTTGATAAAGAAATTGGAAGATACTGATGTTGTTAGTGGAAACAGAACACTTACCCATAAAAAAGCAATGAACCAACAACAGTTATCTGAGATTCAGAATACTGATAAAGGTATCCTTGCGTCTAAGAGGGCAATGAACCAACAGCAGTTGAGTTTAATTCAGCAAGAAGAAAAGGCTGTCCAAAGCAAGATTAGCAAGATACAGCAATTTGAAAACCAGATGGCATTCGCCGTCGCAAAAAACAATCAATTAGACGCAGATAACCATCGTAAAAAATTAAACGATATTATTAATGCAGAAAAAGCATCGATGTCCGAAAGAATTAAGTCTCAGGATAAAGCCGCTGCTGCTATGATGCAATCGGATATTGATTTGTTTAATAGAAAGAAAAAGGTGTCAGATGATTACGCGCAGCATGATGCAGCAGCGAGAAATTATCAAGCGAATCTTGCAAAAAAAGGAGAAATGTTCTTAGGCACTCAGAAAGATCAACTTAATACTGAGCAGTTGAAAACATATAACCAGCTAATTAGAGATGGGATTGCGCCTAAACAAGCATGGGCAAAAACTACTGGAGAGATGAGCGAGCAAGCCACCTTCTTCGGTCACAATATCAATTCCTTAATGAAGCGTATTATCCTTACGCACTTTGCCCTGCAGGCATTGTACGGTACATTAAATGCTGTTAAACAAGGATTCCTCGCTGGATTAGCAGCCGTAGAAGATTATGAATTAAAAGTCGCTTCAATGTCGGCATTTTTGACTACCTTTAACAAAAATCTAACCGCTACAAATGCCGCTGATATCTACAAGGCTTCAAATGCTGAAGCCCAGAATCTTGTTAAGACAATGGAAATACTGGATGCTAGAACGATTGCGTCTGGTAAAGACTTAACCACTATGGCAGAGCAGTTCATTAAGGGTGGAGTTAAGATTGATACTGCTAATAAAGGAGCAATGGATGGCTTTGTAAATATAGCTAACGCACTGAAGTTATTGACGAAGGGCCAGAATCAAGAAATCCAAATGCGCCAAGAAATTAGGGCATTGACACAAGGCCAAGTCAGAGATCAGAATATTCTTGTCCAGACATTAAAAGGAATCGACCCGAATATTAAAGAACATATCAAATTATGGAAACAGCAAGGGACGGTTCTTGAGAATGTAGGCCAGTTACTTGCTGGATTCGGCCCTGCCGCTAAAGAATTAGAAAATACATGGGCAGTTGTCGGTTCCACTATGGAGACAGTCCACAACCGGGTATTGCGCGATGCCTTCAGACCGACTTATGAGGCATTGATACAGACTGCTAAGACATGGAATTCTTTATTGGTTGATTCTAATGGGAATTTGACTACTTTTGCTAAAACACTTCAAGATGTTCTTAGTGGGACACTAAAATTATTAGAGGTGTTATTAAAAATAGCAATCCCATTAGCTTTATTTGCGGCTTTTGTCAGTGTTGGAAAATTAATAGAATTAGCGATTTGGGGTGCTGCGGCGGCGATGGAATTCTTTACTGCCGCAGCAATGAAAAATCCTATTATTCTCGGGGCCACTCTTTTAGGTGCAGCTATTTTGTATTTTTATGATTTCACTAAAGCAGCAGACGCAGCGACTGAAAAGACTAAAAAAATGAATGACGAGGTAGAGAGAATTGGGGCATCCTCGAATTCAGTCGGAGAGTTTCAAGATGCCTTGGCTAACCTGAGAGAAGAAGCTAATAAGAAACTAAATGAGGATTCTTGGTGGTATCAAGTTTTTGTAAAAGGGAATAGGGGTAATATCCCCACTTCTTTTGCTGACCCAGGTTCTCCTGCCGCTGCAAGAGTGCGGCAACCACCTCCCGTCATTCCCAGAGGAAAAACCTTTGATGATGTAGTAAGAGAACAACAAAATAATGCTTGGCAATTCGGTGATTCGCTTAAGCCAACTCCCTTGATTGAACTTTCGAGAAATGAAGTTTCAGAACATGAAACCGCTTTAAGGAAAGGGGTGGATGAGGCAAGAAGGGCAAACGATTTAAGGGGGTTGACTGCTGTTCAAAAAGTTCAATATGAATACAATAATTCACTTGGAAAAGAATACGAACACTATAGCGCCTTGACTTCTGCCAGTGAAATCAGGACGGCCTCAGAATTAAAAAATCTTAGATTAAAAGAAGCTGCTAGAGAGGATGAAGCGAACGCGACTAAAAAAGCTACAGATGGTGAAGATAAACTCAACAGAGAAAAAATAAAACTAGCAAACGAAGCATTCCAATTCCTCCAAAAACAATCAGATAACGAACTCTCTAATTATAAAGAAAATCTCGATATCGAAACTCAATTATTAGAGGCTCAATTCAATGCTAAACTAATTGGGGAAGATGCATACCTTAATAAAAAACGAGCAATGCAAGAAGAGGATATAAAGAATACGATTAGGGTAAAACAATCAGATATAGAAAAATCATATAAACCATTGGAAGATCTGCTGTCTCAAAAGATAGGGATGGAGGAAGGTGGTATATTTGACAAGATGTTTGAAGAAGCAAGTAAAACAAGTGAAGAGGTCGCTACTCTTGTTCAAAAAATAAAAACCTTAAGAGACGCATGGAAATTTGAGGACAAAGGAAAAGAAAATGCAATTAAAAGGTTGTTTCGTAGGGAAGACATAGAGCAAATAAAGATAAATTCTGCTAATATTCTTAATCAAAAAGAACAGGCTTTAAATGAAGAGCAGAAATTGCTCGATGCCTATAAAAGCAAGGCATTAATTTCAGATAATGATTATTGGGATAAGACTCGTTTAAACCAAGAAAGAGGAATGGAGGTACAAGTAGAAAATCTCCAAAAACAATTAAGTGCGTCTACTGAATTATGGAATGACGCCTATAGCAAATTAGCAGAATTAGGGGAAAGCGAAGAAAATTGGAATGCATTTAACACAGCAGATAAAGAAGTAGAGGCTTTAAACGAACAAATAAGGATACTTTTAAGACAATTAGAACAGTTTAGGAAATTAACCCCATTATTGAGAGAAGATACCTCAAACTGGGTAAAAGGAGCTAAACAGGGGTTCCGTGAATACGCCAATGATGCAAATAATGCCTTTAATTTTGCCCAAAGCGCAGCTAAACGCGCCTTTTCCAGCATGGAAGACGCCATTGTCGATTTCGTAAAAACCGGGAAGCTAAGTTTCAAGAGTATGATTGACGGAATGATTGCGGATTTGACACGGTTAGTCGTTCGAATGGGCATTACGAATAAATTAGCGGCTGCATTTGGGGGGTCTGGAGAAGGGGGGACACTCGGAGGGGGGATCGCTGCTCTTGGGGGTGCTCTCGTTGTGGGTTCAATGATTTCAGGCCCGTCAACGGGAGAAGAGGCGGCAACGTCTATTGGTATAGGTCTCGCTGGACTGACTATGGAGGCGTACAACGAATCGGTGGGTGCTACGCTGGCATCCCTTCAAGCTGGCACTGCGAACGTAGCGCAACAACTTGGCATGGGCACAGTGAGCCAGACGACATTTACTTCTGCATGGACAAACGCTCAGGGTACGATGAGCATGGAGGCTGGATCTATTGGTGCGATAAAGACCCAGACCGTTGTAGCATTGGAAGGCTCAGGATTAGCTAACTCAATTTCCAATATGTCATCTGCCGCCTTTACTGGGTGGTCGGTTGGGATAGGTACGTTCCTGTTAGCCTTGCTTCGAGGAGCTGAATTCAAAGATGCTGCGTTGCAAGGTATAGGCGCGGGGTTGGGTGCTTGGGCGGGCGCTGCGGGTGGAACAGCAGTAGCCACATTTGCTTCTATCGGCGGCACATGGGGGAACGTAATCCCCGTAATCGGGGGGATAATTGGGGCCGCAGTGGGCGGGCTCATCGGGCTGCTTATAGGTGGGGGTGGTAAAGAAAACACATTTACTCTTACAGAACTGGTTAATCAGGGCATTGTCGATACAGTATTTGAAGAAACAGAGGGGTTAAAAGCTACTCTGTGGAGCCACGGGCCTGCGAGTAATGGTTGGTACATCCCAGTAGCTAATGCGTATGCGAGCGTCATTGGGGTAGCAAACGAGGCCTTTACCAATATGGTCTTCGATTTTGCCGGTAAAATGCCGGAAACTCTTGGTGATCTGTTTGTCAAGGAGATAGCAGCAACTGATTTTACCTCGATTCTTACTGAGGCATCATCTGGGAGATGGGGGATTTCCGGTGCACAGGGTGCGATAGAGGGCATCGCGCAAAAGTACGTGGATCTATTAAGCACGGCGGCAAATGAGGCTTATAACAAGGCTATCGCTCAATTTATGCAGGTAGGAGATCCCGCGCAACTCCTTGGCCCTGAATTGGCTAAGACTTTGAGTTTTCTTACGGAAGTAGCACAAGCCCAAGTTAAATCCTTGTTTGTAAAAGCTGGGGAAGCTATCGCTACAGGGGGGCTTGAGGCAGGTCTTACAGAAGCCGGTAAGATTTCGGAAGAGATTTCCAAGATATCTGAAGCTATGGCCCCAATTCAAGAGATTATTGATACAGAAAATCTCAGCGATTTAGAGAAAGATTTAAGAAATATCAATAAGCAATTTGACGATTATTCAGAACAATTGAAATCGGCGGGCGTTGACCTTGAAAAATATACTGATCTTGAAAAAGCGAGAGGTATAGTCTTAAGGCAAAATATTGTTCCTATGGTAACTTCGCTTTATCAAGAGAATCTTGGAAGAGACCCAGACGCTGAAGGACTTGCTTTTTGGGTCGATGCTTTAACTTCAGAGATGTATGACGTTTCAGATGTAATAAAAGAAATGACCGACATTATGGTTAATGGTGCAGAGTACATGGCTTTTAAACTTAGAGATATTAATAAACAAGTTAATAAGTCAATTGAAGATACTATAAATTCGCTTATGCAAGGTAGTCTTGCGCCAGTCCAGTCGGTCGAATTTTTTGCTAGACGGTATGAAGGACTGCTTGAAGAAGCACAGGGAGCAAGAGGGACAGAGGAATACGCGAATAAAGTTAGTAATTTAACCAGCTTTATTCCACAATTCCTCGAATTTAGTGGCGCTTACGGTGAAAATCCATATAAAGATTTGTTCGATAGGATTATTGGTGAACTTGGCGATCTAAAAGTTCCAGGATTTGCTACTGGGGGTTATCATTCTGGAGGACTAAGAGTAGTTGGCGAAAAAGGGCCAGAAATTGAATGGACTGGTTCTAGCCAAATATTTAATCAAAGTCAATTTGGTGATGTAATAGCTGATGCAATTACTAAATCTATCGGCTCTCAATCTTCTTCCACTGGAACAGGCGATGTAATAGTCAAAGTCTACCTTGGTCAGAAAGAATTAAAGGACGTTCATGTTCAATGGCATAGGACAGATAGTGAAACGCATAGTGCAGTCAGAAGAGAGGTTGCTGCTTAATGTATAATCATTTATCAAGTATAGTTGCTAATTATACAACTACTACATTAAGCGTAACTCCCCAAAGCGTCATGACCGAAACGGGGCAGAAATCCCAAAAGATTTATCAATCAGATGGGGGTGATATTTCTGTAATTACTATGTCAACGAGTAATTGGTTTTTAGTAAACTTACAGTGGGATATTATAAGCCCAACTGACGCTGCTACTATTTTTGATTTCTGGAATAATTCAGCAAAGGGGAACGGAATGGCGAGAACCTTTTACTGGTTGCACCCTTTAGACGGATACACTTATACAGTTAGATTTTTTAGTGAATTGCAAAGGAAATACGGGCATCACGCTTATAGGGGAATTGACAATATAACATTAAGAGTAGAAGGTAAAAAACCATGAGTAAATTTAATGAAAAACCTCTTCTTGATGCTATTCCTGCGAATGATGATACTGCTCTTGTTTATGATGATAGTGCTGGAGTAGTAAAGCAAGTGACAACTTTGAATCTTTCTAAAAAATTAGCAGGGAGAACTGTATTTGTGCAAGACACTGAACCCAGTGCAGGAGAATCGATAGTAGGCGACATTTGGATCGAAACAACCGTATAGGAGAAATTATGAGTAAGAAAGGGGTAAGAATGGAAATGAAGGGGGTTGCCAGAGTGAAAAAATTCGATGCGACTCAGGATGTTGAAATTGATGAACCGATTGAAGTATTAGAAAAAAAATTTAGTCTTACACAGGAACAAGCGGAAATGGTTCAGTCTGGTGGAACTATTATAATCGAAAATGGCAACGTGGAGGTAAGGTAAAATGGCATTAACTACTGTAGGGTGTAATTTAATCGCATCTGCGCTGCTTGGGGATGCAGTATACGCGATTCTTAACAACGCGAATGCAGCTATCGGAGTAGGTGATTCTGCTACTGGGTTTAATGTTGCCCAAGTTGAATTAGTCGCTGAAACCACTCCAGGTAACGCAATTAGAAAAGGGATGAATTCGACTTACCCGATCAGAAATCCCGACAATGACGGTAGTCTGAATTTGACCCGCTATCAGAGCACTTATGGGACTTCAGAAGGAAACTTTAATTGGAACGAATGGGGTATCTTTAATAATTCTACTGGTTCCGCAGGGCAGATGCTTTGTAGGGTAGTAGAGAATCTTGGAACAAAAACTAACGCCTCTCAGTGGGTATTTGAAGTTGACATTACGGTAGCTACTTCCTAATCCGATGATTTGGAGAGATGCTGACATATCGTGGGCTTCTGTTGATGAAGTGTGGGCGGCTCTACAGGAATCTGCAACTGATATTATTCCTGTAGATACTCAGTCAAATCAACAGGTAGCATTATCAGTTGCAGATTTAGTAGCCCCTATTACTGGTGTTAACGCATCTCTGTCTGGCTCTCTCTCTGCTTCTGATGGTGTTGCCTTAACTATAAATGCTCCTTCTACGGGAATGGGTGTTTTTGGTTCAGATAGCGTTGCGCCTACTGTAAGCGTCCTTTCTATAGAGGGGAGTGTTTTTGGTTCAGATAGCGTTGCCCCTACTATAAGCGTCCTTTCTATAGAGGGTGGGTTATTCAGTACGGATGATGTTATCCCAACTGTTAATACTATATTCTCTATTGAAGGGGGTTTATTTAGTACGGATGATGTTATCCCTATAATATCAGAAACAAGAAGTATCTCTGCTGATGTGGCAACGGCGAGTACATTTGCTCCGGCATTAACGCATCTGAGTCACATAGACTCAGAGATTAGTAGTTCGGATTTAGTACTCCCAGTTGTTAATTTTGATGTGAACATCAGTGTATTAATAACTTCAAACGGTACTATAATCCCGTTTGTTTCAGCAAGCACAACAGTAATCGAAGATATCTTTAAATTTTCTTCTGCTGGTGTTATTCCATTTTTAGGGGCAAATGTAGAATTACTTGAACTACACCAGTCGTCGGTAACATTAGTACCTGTTTTGGCTGATGGAGTTATCAAGCAAAATTTATTTATATCATTAAATTTAATTCCAGTAATAGAAACAGACAGACTTATAGCCTCAGAATTAACAAGCTCCGAAACGATTGTACCAGTGTCAGGTGAAGATCGCAGCATTACTGGTTCACTATTAAGGGTGGATTCTGTTGTCCCTGTTATTGGCGTTTCTAATAGTATTCAAGCAGCTGTCTCGGCGGTTGAATCTGTAGTAGTTGTGGTTTCCGAAAATAACAATATTCAGGCAGAAGTATCGTCATCAGGAGAAATAAATGTTACTGTATCGGTTGAGCCGTATATTGAATCAGGGCTGACAAGTTCAGAAACGATTGTTATAGCATTAAATAACGATTCTAATTTGCTATCGACTATTAGTTCTTCTGGAAGTATTAATCCTACTGTATTAGAAGAGGTGGTTATAGGCGCAACTGTAAATGTAGGCTATAGTATTATTCCTACTGTATCTCAGATGATAGGGGAGTTAGTTCTTGGATCTGAAGATAGCGTTATTACAGTTATAAATTCAAATAGCAATTATTTAGCAACTGTCAATGTAGGCTATAGTATTATTCCTACTGTATCTCAGATGATAGGGGAGTTAGTTCTTGGATCTGAAGATAGCGTTATTCCTTATTTTGCTGAAGGTATAGAATATTTAGATTTATTTGGTGACGATCTTATTTCCCCTGTTGTCGGCGGAAGTGTGAATATTTTTGCTATTATTGACAGTAAGCTATACGTATTGATTGGGTCTATTTGGACTGATATCACTGATCACATTTATGTGAAAACTGTTTCAGGCTGGGAACAGGCATTCTTGAGAACATATCAACCAGGCAATATTTGGCAATAGGAGAAGGTTATGGCATTTTGGCCCGCGATAGCGTTGACTGGTGGAGCATCAGGGGCGTTGGACAATATAGATGGGGCACTTTTGAGTGATGGGGATGTTGCTATTGTAGTGACGGGCTCTCAGGCGTATACGTATCACCTTGATGCTACTTCGGCGGGGGCGGAATCATCCCCAAATATCATCACTCCTGATGTTAACGCAGGAGATAAACGCTGGTTGCTACAGGGGGCGATGGCTGGCTCCCTAAAATCCACCACCACAACCGGCAAAATCACAATCACCGGCCCGGCTGCTGGGGCGACACGGGCGATTACCGTGCCTGACGCAGATTGCACGATGGCAACAACGACAACTAAACTCGACGATTTTGCTGCCCCTGACGATAATACAGACCTTAACGCCAGTACCACCGCGCATGGTTTGGTCGTGAAGGCTACGGCACCGGCGGCGGGGCTATACAATTATGTCGGGATAACCAATGGGGAAACAGCATACACCAACAAAGCGTTGTTTGACGCCACCAACCCGACTACTCAGGCGTTCAGCGATGCTGCCGTTGTTGGCTCTGCCACCGCTGCCGCAAGACGAGACCATAAACATGCGATGATGGCGGAGCCGACTACAGTGTCGGGAAACGCGGGTTCCGCGACGGTGTTACAAACCACCCGTGCGATTTACGGGAACAATTTCGACGGTTCTGCGGAACTAACCCAGATAATTGCTGGCACCTACGGCGGCACGGGAGTCAACAACTCCACTCGTACGATAACCTATGCCGGTAACGTGGCGTTCACCGGGGCTTATAATGTCAGCTTTACGATGCCTGGGGCTTACACTTATACCTACCCATCCGCTACGAGCACGCTTGCGGCCTTGGGCGTAGCGCAAAGTTGGACGGCTGATCAGACATTTAAGGAACTTACTGAAACCGTCTACACCATCACGGACGGAGCAGCTTTCGAGATCGACCCGGCCAATGGCACGATTCAGACTATCACGCTGACAGCCTCCCGAACTCCTGCCGCGACAAACTTTGCCAGTGGGCAGTTTGTCATCCTACGGATTGCTGATGGTACTGCTTACACCATCACCTGGACGACCATCGGCGTTGTCTGGGCGGGTGGTGTAGCTCCGACGCTGGCAGCAACCGGATATACCCATGTGGTGCTGTGGAAAAACGGCTCTACTGTTTACGGCTCTGCTTTGAAGGATGTGGCGTCATGAGCTGGTTAGCGATGAAGTTATTGGCGGCTGGAGCAATTTTTGAGGGGATCACACCTGGCACCCCAGTGGTGTTTGAAAGTGCTGCCGCCGATTACACCTCAGTAGCTATGCTAACCAGCACCAAGGCCATTGTGACTTATAGGGACTCAGGTAATTCAAACTACGGCACTACCTGTATCCTGGACATTTCAGGCTCCACCATCACACCTGGCACCCCAGTGGTGTTTGAAAGTGCTGCCGCCGATTACACCTCAGTAGCTATGCTAACCAGCACCAAGGCCATTGTGATTTATAGGGACTCAGGTAATTCAAACTACGGCACTACCTGTATCCTGGACATTTCAGGCTCCACCATCACACCTGGCACCCCAGTGGTGTTTGAAAGTGCAAACACTTATTCCACCTCAGTAGCTATGCTAACCAGCACCAAGGCCATTGTGACTTACTCGGATGGTGGTAATTCAAACTACGGCACTACCTGTATCCTGGACATTTCAGGCTCCACCATCACACCTGGCACCCCAGTGGTGTTTGAAAGTGCAAGCACTTATTTCACCTCAGTAGCTATGCTAACCAGCACCAAGGCCATTGTGATTTACTCGGATGGTGGTAACGGTGACTACGGCACTACCTGTATCCTGGACATTTCAGGCTCCACCATCACACCTGGCACCCCAGTGGTGTTTGAAAGTGCAAGCACTTATTACACCTCAGTAGCTATGCTAACCAGCACCAAGGCCATTGTGACTTATAGGGACGTAGGTAATTCAAACTACGGCACTACCTGTATTTTGGACGTTTCTGGCTCCACGATCACAAAGGGTACCCCAGTGGTGTTTGAAAGTGCTGCTGCCGATTACACCTCAGTAGCTATGCTAACCAGCACCAAGGCCATTGTGACTTATAGGGACTCAGGTAATTCAAACTACGGCACTACCTGCATCCTGGATATATCAGGCTCCACCATTACACCTGGTACCCCAGTGGTGTTTGAAAGTGCTGCCGCCGATTACACCTCAGTAGCTATGCTAACCAGCACCAAGGCCATTGTGACTTATAGGGACGTAGGTAATTCAAGCTACGGCACTACCTGTATCCTGGATATTTTATAGGAGAATAAAATGTATTTCAGACCAGAGACGAACCAGTATCCATATCAACCACATCAAATCAGGCAAGATTTTCCGCACGTCAGTTTTCCGGCGACCATATCCGACGGCCTGATGGAAGAGTATGGCATTCTTAAAGTTGCCGAAACGGACCAGCCCACCATCGACCCTATCACCCAGCGCGTCTCGGAGTCACCCCCCATCGAGATTGACGGTGTATGGACTCAGCAGTGGGGAATAATCGACCTATCCCCCGAAGAGGCAGCGGCTAATTTCGCAAATCTCATTGCCACCTCCTGTACCCAGATCGACGGCGACACTGATGCAATTTATGGGGCGGTGCTGGGTAGCCGGGCACAGGAATACACTTTGGCAGAACAGGAAGCTGCGGCTTATACCGCAGCGGGACATACCGGCACGGTGCCATCCAGTGTTCAAGCCTGGGCTACTGCAAAAGGCTGGGCAGCGCATACGGCGGCAGACGATATCCTTGCCACCGCTACAGCTTGGCGAGGGGCGCAGGCGGCTATCCGGGCGCAACGACTGGCGGCGAAAGAGGCCGTGCGAAATGCAGATGATTTGGCGGAGGTGACAGCAGCTCTGGCGGCATGGGGTGCATTCGCCACCTACATCAGGGGCCAACTCGCATGATTGCCGCTTTTTACAAGGGCACTCGGCCAGGATTGCAGGGTATCGCAAACCGGGCAATCCGGTTTGTGGATCGCGGGGAGTATTCCCACTGCGAGCTGATTTTCAGCGACGGAATTTCCGCATCGTCTTCCTTGATGGACGGTGGGGTAAGGTTCAAGGAGATTCATTTCAAACCCGAACATTGGGATTTCGTTGATTTGCCTGAAGATGAGACAGCAGCCCGCCGATGGTTCACTATCCACGCTGGCCAGAAATACGATATTTGGGGAGATGCTCGGTTTATTATTGGGCTGGCCAGGCACTCAAACGACCGATGGTTTTGCAGTGAGGCAATGGCGGAGGCGCTTGGGATACCTGAGTCCTGGCGATTTGGCCCCAATGGGCTGGCGAGTATTTTAAGATGGAGAATTAAATGAATATAGTCTGGTTATTCCAAATAGCAGCGCAATCTACGACTTATTACTGGTCAACTGCTGCTTATTCTTATGGAGGTAACATCTACCAGCCGTTGATCGACCAGTCCTCTTTTTCTGGTATAACTATGTCCAGGGCGTCGGATGAAATGGGAATTGTAAACCCTTCTGATTTGAGTTTTACGATTCTTTCTATCCCCGGCGACTTGCAAGATGCCGGGGGTGCAACGATTTTCGATGAAGATGATGCCTATATTCAAGACTCTGCTCCCTTCTTTGAAACTCAATTCAATAATCAAATAGGAATTGTTAGGTTAATTATTGATGGTGTTCTTACAAGGACATGGGCGTTTAAGACAAAGCGATGTGAAATATATTATGGGAAAGCTACATTCTGGTTAGAATCTCTTATTAGCTCTTACTTGATTGGGCAGCACCCGATTGCCCGGCATCCAAGAGAAATCTGGCCTGATAATCGGGCGGAAGAGACGAAAGATACCTACGTTGTCCCAGTTGTATTTGGTGATGCTTATGTCCCAGTTCGTTCAGTGTTTACGGGAACGAATAGATACTATGTCCTTGGTGTTTCTGGTCCTACATTTACTGTCTCGGAAGTTCAGTCCCCAAAAGAGTGGCAAGTAAGATCTACTTGGAGTAGTGGTTCTTACAGTTTTAATCAGTCAACAGATAACGGTTATAGATTATTACAACCGATTATTGCAGATTCAGATGGGGATAATGTAGCTGATTCAAGTGGTGTCTGGAAATCTGGTGATGTTATGCTTGATATGCCTTGTCGGTATACCTCTACTGCAATTTCTGCGACATCGGGAGTTGATCCATCTGATGTTATTGGTGTAGTAATTCAGCAGTTCGGAATACCTGCTGAATATATTGGGGATTTTTCAGCAGCAACATCTCAGTATTTATCATGGGGGATTGAATGGGACGGTGGGTTTTACGAGCAAATAGGGAGAGAGCAAAGACTTTCTGACCTTTTAAGGCAGTGCAATTCTTCCCTTCGAATGACAGGGACGATTGACCTTGTTCCAAGAAATGTTACATCTCAAGCAACTATTACACGGTCAGAGATTGTTAGTGGTTCTTTTAGCTATCGACCAGTGTATCCATCTCAAAGTGACGGAGGCCATATTAGCTGGGTTCCTTCTGGAACACCTCAAGATCGCCCGCAGGATATTTTGTGTTGGTCTAATTCTGAGCAAATAGATGATTCTGATATTACTGCTCCAGAATCAACAACTCTTGATTGTTCTTTAGTAAAAGATAGCCAGATAGCAAGAAAATGTGGGATTATTTCGTTTAATAGGCTCCTTGATAAATCAGGGATTAATCAATTTCAATTGCTCCCCTCTGCGAGTCTTGTCCTCCTGAACCCTGATGACGTAATTACGATTGATGATGATATTTATGGAGAATCCCGCCAAGTCCTTATAAACTCAATTAATATTAATAAAGACTTAGTTCTTGATATTGAAGCGACAGAATATGCACATGGAATTATTGATTTCGACACACTTGCACCATCCGCAATAATCGTTCAAACAGATACGACAACGCCTGCTTTTGAAATTCCTACAGAGATCAGTCCGTTGGCAAATATTAAAGCTAATATTATTTCTTTCTCTACTACAAGTAATGGGTATGCGTATATTCACGGGTATGATAGTCACGGCAATGCAACTGATACCGACGGAAAGGTAGCAGCCGCTGGGTCTGTTGTTTCTATTCCGAGAGTTGAAAGTTCCTCAACATGGACAGTTAAAACGAGTCAAACATATGACGGCTATATTGTTCTTGATACTGCATTAACTGGGAAATTTACTGTTTCTTCTGCTGCTCACAGTGTCGTATTTGCTAAGAAGGAAAGCAACCAATGGTACTATGACAACGGTTCTGCGTGGACTACATTTACTTCTACTGCCACAGACGTTGTAATTGGGACTTTATCCAGAAGTGCAACTACCATTACTTCAGCGAATCTTTATAATGGTGCTGCAAGTACAGGGGCGATTGAGAACCAAGACGCGGAAGCTATTGCATTAAAAAATTCAGGTTGGATGTTGACTAGTACTTTTTCAGCTTCTGATTTAAATACAGTCTCATGGGGAAGCGGGACTTTTACACTAGCCGATGGGTCTACTTATGCTATTTCCGCAGGAAATACTGGGAATATGGGTGGGAAAACTTACATTTACCACGACCAAAACAGTAATCCAACAACGCTTAAGACTACAGTAACAGCAGCGTCTTCTGTTGGAACAGGGAAGACTTTAGTAGGGGTTGCACATAATACAACAACACTTGCTTGGTTCTTTATTTTTGGGGGTTCTGGGGGTCAGAATATAACAGGGGATTTTATTGCCGCAAGATCTATCGCTGCTAATAATATTGTTCTCAATTCGTTAACAGCATCGGAGATAAATACAGGCTCAATAAATTTATCAGAATGGGCTGGTGATTTAGATGATATCGATGATGGAGCCTATGGAAAAGTATTATCTACTTATATTTCTGCCGGAAAGATTACCCTTTCCGAAGCAATTGACAACCAAGGTGGTTTAGCTACGCAGGACCGTTCAGATCTTAATTATACTGATGGTGCAGACCCGACAGGGACTACTATCACTAATGGTGTTACACTTTCAACAGGGTCTCTTAATTTCCAGACAAGTAGCGTCACTAAACTATCGGTTGATGGAACTAATAAGAAACTATGGATAAACAATAGCACCTTTGGGGATGATGGTATTCAAATTGAGTACAATGGAGGCAATCCAAGATTTTATGCTGGTAACGGGACAACTCAATTCATCGAATTTGACGGAACAGATTTATCTATAGGGGGAAGTGTTACAGCTACTTCTGGGACTATAGGTGGATTCACAGTAGGTGCTACCTCACTAATTGCTGGAACAGGAGGAACTACTGTCGCTTTAGACTCAGGTGGAATAAACCCTGCTATCTACGCCGGTTCGTCTACTCCGTCGACGGCTCCATTTCGTGTGACGAAAGCAGGGGCATTAACTGCAACCAACGCAGTAATTACTGGAGTTATAACTATAGAAGGTGGGTCTGGGGGGTATGCTAACATTGGGGGGATACCAACAGCTCTGTCTGATGTAAATAGCACAGAGGGGACTAAACTATCTGGTATTTCGAATGGGGCTGATGTGACTTCTTCAGCGGTTACTTCGGGTGTTACACTTTCAACAGGGTCTCTTAATTTCCAGACAAGTAGCGTCACTAAACTATCGGTTGATGGAACTAATAAGAAACTATGGATAAACAATAGCACCTTTGGGGATGATGGTATTCAAATTGAGTACAATGGAGGCAATCCAAGATTTTATGCTGGTAACGGGACAACTCAATTCATCGAATTTGACGGAACAGATTTATCCATTGGCGGTGAGATAACCGCTACGACTGGTGAAATTGGGGGTTGGAATATTGGATCTACTACCCTCTCTGCTGGGGATATTTCGTTTGATTCCGGGAATACTAGAATTCAAGCTGGTCCTGATGCCAGTAATTATGTTAGGGTTTCACCAGATGGAATAGTGGGGGTAAGTGAAACGTTAGGAACTGTTTTTACGCTTCCGACTGACGGATCACCTCCTACATTCGCAAGTGGAGAGATAACCGCCACTTCTTTTACGGTTTCTTCAGCAGGAGTAATTGAGACTTCTGAAAACGCTGGTAACGGCTCTACAGCAGGAGTTAGGATAAATAATACAGGGATTAAAGGATGGAATAATAGCACATCTACCCCCAAGTTCCATCTTGATGCCGCTACAGGAGTTGTGACAGCGACGGATGCAATTTTGTCAGGTACTGTAACAGCTACTACCGGTGCTATTGGTGGGTTTACAGTAGGTGCTACGTCCCTAACCGCAGGGTCAGGAGCGACTACTGTAGCTCTTGACTCTGGCGGGACCAATCCAGCTATCTATGTAGGGTCATCTACTCCATTGGCTGCGCCGTTTCGTGTAACTAATGCGGGTGTATTAACAGCAACTGGGGCTACCATCACAGGGACTGTTACAGCTATTGCGGGTGAGGTGGGTGGATGGAATATAAATACCACTTCTCTTACTGCCGGGACAGGTGCAACTACTGTCGGATTAGACGTAGGAGGTACAAACCCTGCCATTTACGCTGGTTCATCTACGCCCTCAACTGCACCGTTCAGGGTTACACAGGCAGGGGCATTAACAGCGACATCTGCTACTATTACTGGGACTATAACCAGCACGTCAGGGACTATTGGCGGATTCACAGTAGGTGCTACTTCTCTTACTGCCGGAACAGGATCTACTACTGTAGCAATAGATTCAGGAGGAACAAACCCTGCCATTTACGCTGGTTCGTCTACGCCTTCAACTGCTCCATTTAGGGTTACGAAAGATGGTGCAGTCACTGCCAGCAGTATTGCTATCACCGGTGGCAGTATTTCAACTACTCCAATAACAGTTTCGTCTGCTGGGGTTATCGAAACATCTGCTACTGCTGGCAACGGGTCTACTGCTGGGGTGAGAATTAATGATACTGGTATCAAAGGGTGGAACAATAGTACCGGGACACCCACATTTTATCTTAATTCCTCTACCGGTGTCTTAACGGCAACTGACGCAATTCTCTCAGGTGCTATCACAGCTACTACCGGAACCGTTGGTGGATTCACGGTAGGCGCTACGGATGGATTGTACGCTGGAACAGGCACTTCTAGGGTCCAGATGAAACCGGGGGAGGGTGTTTGGACAGGTGCTACAGCCTACGCAGACGCAAAAAATGGATTAAAAAATGATGGTTCAGGAAAACTGGCATCTGGAAACTTTACTTGGGATACAAGTGGGAATGTAACAGCAGCAGGGAGCATTACTTCCACTGCTACAATTACAGGAGGCACCGTTCAGACAGCAGCATCTGGGGCAAGATCTGTTTTAAATAGTTCAGGTCTTGCAATCTATGATGTTTCGGTTCAACGAGCTAAAATAGGGTCAGACGGTGCGGGGTGGTTTGGCGCTTCGGATAAATTATATTGGACTTCCGCTGGTGTATTGAAGGCTGGTGGCTGGACTATAAGTGAAACTTCTCTTACTTCAGGTACAGGCACGACTACTGTAGGATTAGACGTAGGTGGAATAAACCCTGCTATCTACGCCGGTTCGTCTACTCCATCAACTGCACCATTTAGGGTGACGCAGGCAGGGGCGTTAACAGCGACAAATGCTACGATTACAGGAACAGTAACTGCAACTGTAGGCGAGATTGGCGGTTGGACGCTTGGATCAACGACACTCACCGGTACTAGTATGGTGCTAACAAATACAGGTGATATTACTGCCGGGACAGGTGATGATGTTGTCAGAGTTTCATCCAGTGACGGTACTTATAGGTTGTGGGCTGGCGATGCCACTGCTGGTGATGCTCCCTTCCGGGTTGATAAAGATGGAGCGATAACATCTACTTCTGGGACTATCGGGGGTTGGACGATTGGTTCTGATTTATTACAGTCAGCAGCATCAGGGGCAAGGGTCGTACTAGATAAAACTAAAAATAGAATGTCAATCTTTGACGCTGATAGCGAAACGGTAGTAATGGGATATTTGTCAGGAATTGTCAGAAATAATGCAACAGGGACAGCAACCGGTGGAGGCACATCGATCCTAACAGACACCAACAAATCGTGGGCTATTGATGAATTAGCCGGGCTGGTTGTCGTTATTACTTCTGGCACAGGTTCTGGACAGTCAAAAACAATTGCCAGTAACACTGCAACAGTTATAACTATTTCTGGAACATTCTCTCCTTCACCCGATGAAACCTCTGTATATGAGGTCCGATATACTTCTGCCGATTACGGATTTTGGGCAAAGGATGGAGACACCCTTAACATTGACGGGGACGTTACTTATGAGTCAGGAGATTGGATTGTGCAAAATAACGGATCGCTCAAGATATTGGACGGGAGCGGAAATGAAATAGTTAGGCTTGGTACAGACACCTCTGCGAAGGGATTATTTATCTACAATACAACTGGAGACACTCTTGCAGAATACTCTTCTAGTCAGATAATGATTGGAGATGGGTCTAACAAGTATTTTAAATACGATGGAACAAACATTTCGTGGAAGGCACAAAGTTCGGAGTTATCGGCGGCAGGGGCATTAACAGCCACCGCTGGGGCGGTGGGTGGATGGAATATAAATACCACTTCTCTTACTGCCGGGACAGGTGCAACTACTGTCGGATTAGACGTAGGAGGTACAAACCCTGCCATTTACGC
>Ga0209210_1000126_pt1 | contig 94112 bp, 79 predicted proteins | sample RifGroA1_FD_183991 | JGI IMG/M metagenome (GOLD analysis project Ga0209210, IMG submission 183991) | Contaminated groundwater microbial communities from Rifle, Colorado, USA - Rifle Groundwater A1 (SPAdes) (version 2) | ecosystem: Environmental > Aquatic > Deep subsurface > Groundwater >...
AGGAAAATATGGAGAGGTGTACAATATAGGATCAGGCATTTCCTATAAAATATCAGATATTTTGAATAAATTAGTTTCCATGTCTAAGGCTTCGATAAAAATAGAGAAAGACGAAGCTTTATCCAGGCCAAGTGATAATCCGAATTTAGTGTGTAATGCTGATAAATTTATGCAGCTTACGGGTTGGAAGCCTCAAATTTCCATAGAGACAACGCTTAAAGACACTCTGGACTATTGGAGAAATATAATTTAAAATTAGATAACAATGCCATGAAAAAAGCTTTAATAACGGGAATAACAGGGCAAGATGCATCATATTTGGCAGAATTTTTACTGGGAAAAGGATATGAAGTTTTTGGCACTACAAGAAGATCAAGTACCGTTAATAATGAAAGAATAAAGCATATCCAAGATAAAATTACTATTTTGCAGGGAGATTTATTAGATCAAGGATCATTATCGTCTGCCATTGTGGCGGCGCAGCCGGACGAAGTTTATAATTTGGCTGCTCAGTCTTTTGTTCAAACATCCTGGAATCAGCCTGTTCTAACCGGAGAATTTACAGCTTTAGGAGTAACTAGGCTTCTTGAGGCAATTAGGAATATAAATCCAAAAATAAAATTTTATCAAGCATCCAGTTCTGAAATGTTTGGTAAAGTAACGGAAACCCCACAAAAAGAAACTACAAGATTTCATCCGAGAAGTCCCTACGGAGTTGCTAAAGTTTACGGTCATTATATAACTGTAAATTATAGAGAAAGTTACAATATGTTTGCGGTTTCGGGAATTCTTTTTAACCATGAGTCGCCGAGAAGAGGTTTGGAATTCGTAACCAGAAAAATAAGCAATGCCGTAGCAAGAATTAGTTTGGGTAAACAGAAGTATCTTGAGCTTGGAGCATTGGATCCAAAGCGGGATTGGGGATTTGCAGGAGATTATGTTGAGGCGATGTGGCTCATGCTTCAGCAAGATAAGGCAGATGATTACGTGGTTGCAACAGGAGAAAACCACAGCGTAAGAGATTTTTTAGATTTGGCATTTAAGTCAGTGAGAATTAACGATTGGAATAAGTATGTAATATCGAATAAATCTTCTCATATGCGGCCTGCAGAAGTTGATTATTTGATTGGAGATGCTGCAAAAGCAAGAAAAGTTTTGGGTTGGAAACAAAAAACCAGCTTTAAAAAATTGGTGGAAATGATGGTTAAGGCTGATTTAGCATTGGAAAAAAGAGAAAAGTAAGGATATGCAGATCATTTTGGTCGCCGGAGAAGGATTTATCCAGTACCAGCCTCATCGTTTAATTCCGGAACGCAATTTATCATCAATCTATGAATAAATCAAAAAAAACAATAGGATATTTTAAAAGTGCATGAAGATAGTTGTTATTCCTGCGACATATAACGAAAAAGGCAATATTGAGCGATTAATTACGATTCTCGAAGAAGAAGTTTTTCCAAAGATCAAAAATCACGAGATGTATATTTTGGTTGCTGATGATAATTCCCCTGATGGTACGGCCATAGAGGTAAAAAAGCTAATGGGAAAATGGAAGAATATCGGTATTTCTAGTGGAATAAGAAATGGATTGGGCGCAGCTTACATTAGGGGAATGACGTATGCGGTTGAAAAACTAGGCGCAGACGTAATATTTGAAATAGATGCGGATTTACAGCATGATCCGCACAAGATTCCGCAATTCATAAAAAAAATAGAAGAAGGATATGATATGGTTGTGGGAAATCGGTATAGCGATGGCGGTTCGATTCCGGAGAATTGGCCTCTACTTCGCAAGATATTTTCAATTGTTGCTAATATTTTTGTCAGAATTGTTTTTACGAAATTTTCTATACATGATTGGACCGGCGGATATAGAGCTTTAAAAAAAGAAGTTTTTCTTAAGGAAAAACCAAAATTGGATAATTATAGTGGATACATATTTCAAATTTCTTTCCTGCATAGAGCGGTAAGGGATGGATTCAAGATAGGAGAAGTTCCGTTCCATTTTAGCGATAGGACAATGGGAAATTCCAAAATTGCCCCATTAGGCTACATAGCAGATGTGGTTGGATACGTAGTCATTTCAAGAATTAAAGAGTTAATTTTTGGGAAGTTTGGAAAATTTCTGATTATTGGAGGAACAGGTTTTATCATAAATGCCATATTCTTAAGGATGTTGGTTGAGCGCGCCAATTGGCACCCCGCATCTGCAAATCTTATAGGCGGAGTAGTTGCTATTTTTTTTAATTACAACTTGAATAATCTTTGGACATTCAAAGACAGGCAAAGTAGCGGATTTGTCTCTTATTTTTTAAAGTTAATCGGATTTTATCTGAGTTCGGGAACAGGAGTACTTTTTATTCAGACAGGAACAATATTGGCGCTAACTCAATTTTTTGGAAAAGAAAATTACTTTATTTATTTCCTAATAGGAACTTTCTTTCTCTTGATTTGGAATTTTACAATGTACAGTAAGGTAATTTGGAAAAATAAATCCTAAAAAACTTTTTATATGGTAAATCCTCTTTTTAAATTTTTATCCAGCACCTTTCGAAAGGTGCTGGATTTATCAAGAAATTACGACAAGATTATTCTCATTTTAATTTTAATTATTGCCTCTTTCTACAGGTTTTACAAAATAATGGATTATATGACTTTCTTGGGAGATGAGGGAAGAGATGTTCTGATTGTCTATAAAATACTACATGGAAATCTGACTTTGCTTGGTCCCACAGCATCAGTCGGAGGATTCTTTTTAGGTCCAATATATTATTATTTTATGGCGCCGTTTCTTTGGCTTTTTAATTATAATCCCGTAGGTCCTGCGATTATGGTCGCACTTTTTGGAATTGCAACGGTTTGGCTTATTTATAAAGTCGGAAAAGAATTTTTTGGACCTTCAGCAGGTGTTATAGCGGCGGGATTATATGCAATTTCCCCCTTGGTAGTTACTTATTCGAAATCCTCTTGGAATCCAAATCTCATGCCTTTTTTCTCCTTGCTGACTATTTATCTTGTTTACAAAGCAGTTAAAAATAATAATATTAAACTTTTACTTTTGTCAGGGGTTCTTTATGGGATTACAATGCAGCTTCACTATCTGGCTTTGTTTTTGGGAGTTATTATTGGAGCCTACTTATTGTTATATCAGTTTGTATACTTCAGAAGTAATTTTTTCTCAAAAATTTTAAAACAATATCTGTTTATTTTTTTGGGCTTTATTGTCGGGTGGTCGCCATTTCTGGCTTTTGAGATTCGTCATGGTTTTATGAATATAATAAGTATATTTAATTTTGTTTTTAATCCTCAAGACACAGCCGGAGGCGGCCGTTTTTTTGAAACAGTTAAAGATGTTTTTTTTAGAATTTTTGGAAGATTAATAACTAACTTTCCGGCGTCTGAAAAAATTTCCTCATGGGACAAAATAAATATTGATTATTGGCATTATGGGGCTTTTGTTTTAGGCTTAATAAGTGTCGGGTTTATGTTCTATAGATGTTTCAAGGAATATAAGCTACACTCTTTGAATTTTGCGAAATTTAGCCTAATACTTCTGTGGCTTATTTTTGGCGTTGGACTTTTCGGATTTTACAGAAAGTCGATATATGATTATTATTTTGGTTTTATGTTTCCTGTACCTTTTTTTATTGTCGGATTTTTTCTTACAAACTTGTGGAAACTTAAGCTAGGAAAAGCTCTGAGCATTTTAATTCTTTTAACACTCATATGGTTAAATAATTTAACTCCTCCTCAAAAAGCTTCTGCTAATAGGCAACTTAATCAAATTGAGACAATTTCTAAATTTGTAATTGAAAAAACAGACAACAAACCATTTAATTTCGCTTTAATTACGGGTGGCAATTCCGATCATGCGTATCGCTATTTTTTCACTCTTTGGCAAAAGGAGCCAAAAACAATTGAGACATTTGAACATGATCCGAATAGAAAAACGGTTACGAATCAACTGCTTATTGTTTGTGAAAAGGCTCCGCCTTGCGAGCCCTTAGGTAATCCTATTTGGGAAATTGCGGGATTCGGTCGGGCAGAAATTGTAGGAGAATGGAATGTGTCAGTTGTTAAAGTCTTCAAGCTAGAGCAGTATAGGAGAGAATAGTTTCCCCAAAAACCCCGTAAAAATACGGGGTTTTTGCTTTGTTCTTGAGGGAATATTGCTAATCCATCAAGAAAAGTTGCCTTGCAAATTTAGGATTTGCCAATTCTGTACATTCCTGTTCCACAGACCGGACATTTGCCTTTCATTGCCGGTTTGCCATTTTTCATTGTGACTGCCTGAGCGCTTGGATCTTCTCTCTTTGCTCTGCATTTTACGCAATACATTGATGCCATATTTTTTTCACCCCCCTTCATCTATCAATATTTAATCATGAATAGCGTTATTATGTGATTTTTAAGAAGGACAAAAAGAATTATTTGTGCTGCAACAATAAAGAATGATAATGCCCCTGCTTTGAAAACGTCTCTTAGGACATGGGCATTAACATAAGAATTTCCACTAACAGAAATAGCAAGAGTAGAATTATTAGAAGATATATTTTTGTTTTTCAAAATATAAACCTGATGACGGTAATCTGCAATAATTTTTTCTTTACGGGTCTTTTTATGCCTATGCTGCATATTAGCAAAAGACTACACTATTGACACGAGCCTGTCAAGAGGCTAAGATAATTAATATCTATGGCGTCAAATTTTGTCCCCTTAGGATTTTCGGCAATTTTCTTATGGCTTTGTATTCTAACCTACTTTCTCTGGAAAGCTTTAGCTCATTACAATAAGCTTGGTCAGGGATTAAAGGAGAAAAATTTCAAGTCTATTATGGAAACTCTCTTAAAAGATGTGGGTATTGCTAAAAAAGATATAGATAATTTAAAATTGTATTGTGATAAGATACAAAAAGAAGGATTTTTACATATTCAGAAAATAGGTCTAGTTCGCTTTAATCCATTTAAAGATACAGGTGGCGACCAAAGCTTTATCCTTTCTCTGGTTGATGGAAACGATACGGGAGTTATAATATCCGGTTTATATGCAAGGTCTGGTACGAGATGGTATGCGAAAAGAATTATAAAGGGTAAATCTATAGAGCATGAGTTGTCTGAAGAAGAGAAGAAAGCTCTTAAAGAAGCAAGGTCGTAGAAGATATGAGCAAAAACAAACTATTAAGCGTAATACTGGTTATAATTATCTATTCAATTTCGGCCGGCACATCATATATGCTTTTTTCGGGAAATTCAAAAGCTATTGACATTAAGACTTCAAATTCCACAGTCGGAATAAGGAATAAACTAACTTTTGACGATACCCTTCCCAAAACAGAACCCTGCCCCATGAACGGAACACTTTACTCAAAACAACAAAAAGATTGGTGGGAGCAGCATAGGCCTATTGGGGTAATGGTGGAAAATCATAGTGAAGCCCGTCCTCAATCAGGACTTTCTTCCGCAGACGTAATTTATGAGGCAGTTGCTGAGGGAGGCATAACTAGATTCTTGTCCGTGTACTATTGTCAAGCAGCTGAAACAGTTGGACCAATTAGAAGTGCTAGAACATATTTTTTAGATTTTGTTTCAGAATACGGAGCGAGCCCTCTGTATGTTCATGTCGGGGGAGCCAATCAGGATGGTCCGGCAGACGCATTGAGGCAAATTGAAGACTATGGTTGGGCAGGAGTCAATGATCTGAACCAATTTTCTATTGGTTTTCCAACATTTTGGAGAGATTATGACAGATTGGGACATCCCGCAGCAACAGAGCACACAATGTACTCAACAACGGAAAAACTATTGCAATTTGCCGCGACTTCCAGAAAATTAAAAGCTGAAGATGCGGATGGAATCTCATGGACAAAAGGTTTTGTTCCATACAGTTTTAAGGAAGATGCTTCAACGTCTCAAAGACCAGCCGCTCAAACAATTCATTTAGAATTTTGGACAACTGATCCTGCTTATAGGGTAGATTGGATATATGAACCGATTGCAAATATCTATAAAAGAAGTAACGGAGGAGTTGCTCATGTAGATAGAAACAACAATAAACAGCTGACTGCTAAAAATGTTGTAGTTTTAAAAACGATAGAAACTAATGCTAACGATGGATACGAAAACAATGCTCATTTACTATACAGAACGAAAGGAACAGGACGCGCAAATATTTTTATGGACGGAAAACAAATAATTGGCACTTGGAGGAAAGATACAAGAACTGCCAGAACTCTTCTTTTTGATAGCGCAGGCGTACCCATAAAACTTGATCGAGGAACAATTTGGTTCGAAATTCTGCCTACAGATGGAATATTGACTGTTAAATGATGTATGCCACTTCGCAATCATTTTTTATAATTTGGCATATGCCTACCGTAGCTTTCAAAATGAGAATCAGGATGTAAAATTGCTCAATTTATTAAGATGATTGCTTCGTTAGGCATTATACTTATTTGCATTTTGAAAGCAGAGGGGTATATAATCAGGGCAAGAATTTATGTTAGCTGATTTAATTACGTCTCAATCCAGAATAAAGCTTCTGAATGTTTTGTTGGCACAGCCTTCGGAAATGTTCCATGTTAGAGAATTAGTGAGAAGGACCGGAGACGAAATCAACGCGGTAAGACGTGAATTATTGTTTTTGGAAAAAAAAGGAATTTTAACTCGGGAACCCCGCGCCAACAGAGTATATTATTCATTATCTAAAAATTACCCTTTTTATTTTGATCTGTTAAGAATGGGTGCGAAAGTAACAGGTTTGGGAGACGCAATATTAAAAAACCGCATTAAGGTTGGTAAAGTAAAATATGCGATGTTCTCAGGAAAATTTGCAAGAAGAATGGAAAAAAGACCGACAGATGTTGATTTTATCATTGTTGGGACAATTGTGTTGCCGGAATTAGCGGTTTTAATAAGGGATGAGGAGAAAAGATTGGGAAGAGAGATAAACTATACAGTGATGACTGAAGAAGAATTTTCATTCAGAAAGAAAAAAAGAGACCCATTCATACTGTCTGTTCTCTTAGGGTCCAGAGTTATGCTCTATGGGGACGAGGAAAGCATGCTGGCATGAAAAAGAGTCCTCGAGCACTTCTTTGGCTTATTATTCTCCTAACAATTTTTTCGGTTTTAGTTAATTTGCCTAATTTGAGTAATCTTTCTTTAGGAAGATACAAGCTTAAACTTCCCAATTTTGAATTTAAGAAGGGATTAGATCTTGCAGGCGGTACGAGCCTAACTCTTAAGGCAGATATGAAAAATTTAGATTCGGCTCAAAGAAGTAAAGCCTTGGAGGCTGTGAAAACAGTGATAGATCAGAGAACAAATTATTTTGGAGTGTCGGAGCCAATTGTCCAAACCGCGATTAGCGGTAATGATTATCGTGTAATAGTAGAGTTACCGGGAGTCAATATTGATCAGGCAAAAAACATAATTGGTACAACAGCGCAACTTTCATTCTGGGAAACAACAGCAACAAGCTCGTCGGTTAGCGTTAAATCTCAAGATGATTTTAGAACACTTGCTGCTACTCAATCAGCATATCCGCCTAGTGTAGTTTTAGCCTTAGGCACATATCCCAACAAAACAAATTTAGGCGGATCAGACCTTAAAGAAACAAGCGTTGGTTTTGATTCAAGTAGCGGCAAGCCGGAAGTGCAATTAAAATTCACATCCACTGGTGCAAAAAAATTCGCAGACATTACCTCGCGAAATATCGGAAAAATTGTTGCAATCTCTTTGGATGATCAGGTCATTGAGGCACCTCGAGTGAATCAAGCAATATTAACAGGAGACGCAGTTATAACCGGAGGATTTACTACGGCATCCGCAAATGCCTTAAGCAGATCTCTTAACGCCGGAGCATTGCCTGTGCCTCTTACTTATTTACAACAACATAGTGTGGACGCAACTTTGGGAAGCGACTCACTCCTCAAAAGTCTTTTTGCAGGAGGATTAGGAATTATTACAATAATTATTTTTCTAACTGTTTTATATGGAAAGTTAGGGGTTGTAGCCAGTGTAGCTCTAATCCTTTATACCTTATTTGTATTATCTATTTTCAAGATCAGTAGCATTACCCCATATGCAATAACACTTACGCTATCAGGAATAGCGGGATTTATTTTGTCAATTGGTATGGCGGTTGATGCAAATATTTTAATTTTTGAAAGGATGAAAGAAGAAAGAAGGGTTGGTAGATCATGGCATGATAGCCTGGAATTGGGATTTTCAAGAGCATGGACATCAATTAGGGATTCCAATATCTCAAGTCTCATAACCTGTTTTGTCTTATATCAATTCGGAACAGGGTCAGTTAGGGGATTTGCTTTAACATTGGCGATTGGAGTCCTAGTCTCTATGTTTTCGGCAATAGTAGTAAGCAGAACTCTCTTAAGAGTAATTTATAGATGAAAATTCGAATATCAAAACACGAAATCCGAAACAAATTAAAATGTTCAAAATCTAAATTTTCAAAACGTTTCGAATTTCGATATTCGGATTTCGGATTTTAGTGCTATGAATATTATTGGACGCAAAAATTGGTATTTTGGATTATCTTTGCTATTTCTAATTCCGGGGATTATTGCGATTTTTCTGTGGGGACTTAATCTTTCAATTGATTTTACCGGTGGTTCTCGTTTAACATTATCTTTCGATACCATTGTTAATAGTAGTGAGGTTCAATTGGTTGGAGAAGTTTTGAAGGCAGGAAAAATAAAAGTTGCAAGCATCGAGAAGTCAAACAAGTCGATTTTTATTAGGACATCTCCGATGGATCAAAGTCAGAATAATAAATTTGTAAGTATTTTGTCAGAAAAATTTAAAGATGTTAAAGAGCAGGAGTTTGAGACAATAGGTCCGGTAATAGGGCAGGAAACAACCTGGAATGCCTTAAAAGCCGTAGGGATAGCATCAATTCTTATTATCTTCTACATAACGTGGTCTTTTAGGCAAGTTCCCAAACCTGCGAGTAGCTTTAAGTTTGGTATATGCGCAATTATCGCACTAATCCATGATGTGTTAATTGTTGTTGGATCATTTGCAATATTTGGGCATTTTCTTGGCGTTGAAGTTGACTCTCTCTTTGTTACTGCTATTCTAACTATTATTGGTTTTTCTGTTCATGATACGATAGTTGTTTTTGATAGGATCAGGGAAAATCTTAAAAAAATGGGAGGAGCTGATTTTTCAAAAACTTTCAATGAATCAATAATGCAAACCATAGATAGATCTTTGAATACTTCATTAACAGTATTTCTTGTTTTGGTTGCATTACTTCTATTTGGAGGAGAAAGCATACGCTGGTTTGTCGTAGCGCTATTGATTGGAATTACTGTGGGAACTTATTCTTCAATATTCATTGCGTCTCCGTTGCTCGTTGTTTGGGAAGCGTGGGATAGAAAAAGAATTAAAATAAAATAAGTTATTTCGAGAGTTCTTCTTTTACAATTTTACTAACTAATCCGCCGTCGGCTTTGCCTTTAATCTTTGGCATTAATGCGCCCATAACTTTTCCTATTTCTGCAACTGTTGTTGCATTGATTTCACTGATTGTTTGTTTGACGATTTCGCGAATTTGGTGTTCAGGCATTTGTTGCGGGAGATAAACTTGCAACATCTTGAGTTCTTCAGCCTCCTTATTAGCTAATTCCGGACGATTTGCTTTTGTAAATTCTGCAATAGAATCCCGTCTTTGTTTTGCCTCTTTTTGGATAACAGCCAAAACATCCTCATCTGTCGCTTCATATCCTGCCCCACCTTTCTGAATTTCATAGTAATTTATTGCCGAAAGAAGCATTCTTAAAACAGAGGTCTTAAGTTCCGTTCTTGCAAGCATTGACTGTTTCAATTCGTCCCTTATTTTTTGCTTTAACATGAATTTATTATAGCATGTTTGTTGACAGAAAAAAGCGAAGTAGCCTAGAAAAGGCTATTGAGACCTCTCTTCATTATCTTATTGAAGCTTGATTTTAAAAAGTAAATAGATAACGCAAGGTAAATAATATTTAATATTAAACTTATAAAAACTTTCATTGGGTCAAGATCTCCGGTATTAATTACCTCTCGCATTCCTTCAAAAACATAGCTTGTTGGGATTAATGAGGATACTCTTTGTGCCCAGTCGGGAAGTATGGAGACCGGATAGTAGACTGCTGAAAATGGGGAGAGTACCCACGGAGCAGTCCACGCAAGCGTCTGAATTCTGGTCCCGAAGCGCAATATTAAAGCTGAGATAAAAAATCCCATAGACCATCCCGCCATGATTAAAAGTAATGCAAAAGGAATAAGATAAAAAGCATAGGGCGCTATATTTACTGCATATAATAAGTAGGCAACAAAGACTGCGAATGAAAAACTTATAAGTGCCTTTATGATTCCCATAGCGACCAGCGCTATAATCCATTCGGAAAACTTGAGAGGCGAAGCAAAAAGGTTAATTAAGTTTCTATTCCAAAGGTCGTCTAAAATACCTATGGTAATTTCAGATTGTCCTCTCCAGATTATGATCCAAAGTAAAGCTCCTGAGAGCATAAGGAGAACAATGTTGGGAACATTAGAAGCATATTTAGTAAAATATGTGCTGGTTAATCCCCACAAAATAAGATCGATTATCGGCCAGTAAAAGACATCACTAAGCCTGTCAAAGCTATGTTTAAATGTGAAAAAATTTCTTAAAATAATTGCGTAGATCCTATTTAATCTCATACTTTCTATTTAATGTTTGTGATAGGAAATAATCCTCAAGAGTAGGTTTTTCAATACTTATTTCATCGTATTGAATTTTATTTTCCGCAAGACTTTGTAAAAATACAGGAATTTGTTTTTCTTTTATGTCAACAACAATATAGAGTCCATCAAGATGATAGGAAATATTTTCGTTTTTAAGAAGAGTTTTTGCTTTTTGCAAATCATCTTTTATCATAAGTCCCACATGGGTAGCGCTCACTGATTTGGCAAGATTCTCAGGCGTATTATCTGCAATAATCTTTCCATTATTTATGAAAATTACTCTGTCACAGAGGTTTTCAACTTCAGCCATGTTGTGGGAAGTAATAATAATGGAAACTTCAAATTTTTCTCTTTGCTTTTTGAGTAATTTGCGAACATAGTTAGCTATATCTGGATCAAGAGATGCAGTTGGCTCATCCAGTAGCAGTATTTTTGGTAAATTTATAAATGATTTTGCAAGATTAACTCTCGTTAATTGTCCCGCAGATAAATTTTGCATCTGCTTATTCAGCAGCTTTTCTAGATTAAACATTTCTGTAATTTTATCTAATCTTTGTTTGCGATTTTTAATGTCGTATAAATAAGATATAAATCTGAGATTTTCCTTGACTGTTAGAATCCATGGTAAGTTTGTGTACGTTGAAGAAAAATTTATGTATTCCAAGATTTCCTCCTTGTTGTCCTTAAGCTTTTTTCCAAAATAGTTAATGTCTCCTACTGTTGGAATGAGTGTTCCCAGAATCATTTGGATGGTGGTAGTTTTACCTGCTCCATTTGGTCCAAGCAGACCTAATATTTCTCCTTTTCGTAGGAAAAATGAGATATCGTCAACTGCAGTGAATTTGCCGAAACGCTTGGTCAAATTTTTTACTTCCAAAACTATGTTATCCATTAATTGATAATATCAGATAGGATGAGGGGGTGCAAAAAGTTATCTAAGGAATTTTTGTAGGGTTTCGGCTTTGTTATTTTTTATTTTCTAAACTGAATCTCCAAACCTTTAAAATTACCCTGTGGTAAATTTTTGAAAACAAAAAAATGGAGATGAGGTTCTGTCATCCATCCGGAGCTGCCAGATAATGCTATTTCCTGTCTTGCTTCTACCCTGTCACCAATTTTAACCTTGGATGATCCTTTAGCGAGATGAACAATTTGGGAAAATTCGTCATTTGCATGCTTCAAGGTGATATAATTGCCATCTTTTGCGAATTCTTCGGTCGTACCATAACGATCATTCCAGTCAACCATATCTACCACTTCACCTTTCAAAGGGGCGAGAGTTGGCGTTCCAAGGTCAACTGAAAAATCTATTGCGCCTTTAAAGAGACCAACATGTGCAGGGCTATCATACGAAGATCCTCTAACCATTGTTTTCTTTGGAAAAGGGTATAAATATTTGTTTTTGCTTTTTTTCAATTTATTACTCTTTATTTTTTGGTTTTTTAAAGTCCCGGTCATAACACCTAATTTCCTTTTAAAAACATTATATCAAAGGCGTATCCAATAATCGCAAGAATTATTTGAGGAATTTTTTTAATGCTTCGACTCTGTCGGTTTTTTCCCAAGGGAATTCCGGGCGGCCGAAATGTCCGTAGGCGGCGGTTTGGCGGTAAATTGGGCGTTTCAGATCAAGAGTCTTAATAATTCCCGCAGGACTCATATCGAAAACTGCGCGGATCGCTTTTTCAATTTGCTCATCATCAATTTTTCCTGTACCAAAGGTAGTAACGTGTATTGAAACAGGTTGGGGATAGCCTATGGCATAAGCTAATTGCAGTTCGCATTTGTCTGCCAGTTTTGCTGCCACAACATTTTTAGCAATATAGCGCGCCATATAAGCGCCACTTCTATCTTGCTTATTCGGAACTTTACCGCTAAATGCTCCGCCGCCATGACGCGCCATTCCTCCATAGGTATCAACGATTATTTTGCGTCCGGTTACTCCGGTATCACCCTGAGGTCCGCCGGTAACAAATTTACCGGTTTCGTTAATGTAAATCTTTGCCTTATTGTTTAACAGCTTGCCGCAGATGGGTTTTATAACGTACTTAATAATGTCTGCGCGGATTTTCTTATAGGAAATTCCATCATCGTGTTGTGCGGCGACGACAACGGTTTCAATGCCAACCGGTTTGTCGTCTTCATATTCAACTGTAACTTGAGTTTTGCCATCAGGCCTAAGATAGGGGATTATTTTCTTTTTCCGTACTTCCGCCAAGCGCCTGGCCATTTTGTGGGCAAGCATAATGGGAAGAGGCATTAACTCCGGCGTTTCTCGACATGCAAAGCCTACCATCATTCCCTGATCGCCTGCGCCCTGAGCTTTATGAATTGCTTTTTTGGGATTCTCTCCCTGGGCAATATCTTTGCTTTGTTCGTGGATAACATTTACAACAGCGCAGGATTTATAATCAATTCCGTAATCCGCATTGGTGTATCCAATATCTCTCAGAACATTGCGGACTATTGATTGAACATCAACGTAGGTTTTGGTAGTAATTTCTCCTCCTACCAGAACAAGACCGGTAGTGGTAAATACTTCACAGCAGCAAGCGGAATTTGGATCGTCTGTTAAAACTGCATCCAGTACCGCATCGGCAATTTGGTCGCAAATTTTATCAGGATGCCCTTCGGTTACAGATTCGGACGTAAAATATCTTTTCATATGTATATTATCTTCCCAAGCCTACTTCTCGCCTTATGCTCTATTCATAGCGCGGCTCGAAGAGCGCTTTTAGGAGGATTGTGCGCTATTTATAAATTTACTAATTTGCACAAAAAACCTCTCAATGTAGAGAGGTTAAATTTTTTCCCGCCATGGCGGGACGCATCTTTCCTCTCGGCTCGCCTTGCGGCGGAGCAGGCTGGGATTTAGCACCGCATTCTTTATTGAGAGTCGGTTGCTGGGTAGTTATTGAGCCCATTCTCAACTACCACTCACGATGATTATTTTATATTAAAACACACTTTATATCTTTTCGCAAGGGTTACTCTTGTGTTGATGATGATTTTCGGTTACATTTTAATTAATGAGGCTGCTTGCCCGTAGTTTTATTTTTTTGTTCCTATTTCTTGCTTATTTTTTATTCCTTCCTCCTGTTTTTGCCGCCACCACTTCTTTCCGAAGCGCAAGCATTGTTACAACCGATGGGGCGACAGCGTATACAAACCTTAATAACTGTTCTTTAACAGATGGGAATACCTGTGATAGGACATCGGGTTCTTCTTATGGAAACCTCTACTTCAGGGATTTTGGTAATTACTCTGATTTTGAAATACCATCGGATGCGGCAATTACCAAAATCAGAGTAAGAGCGACAGGAAAAGCAATTGCTTCTCTTTACGTTGGTTTATCTCAGGGACAAACCTATACAGCCAACTGTCAGTTTCCTTCAGATCTTTGGACTCTTTGGCAGCTAAACAGCTCGGTAATTAATACTCAAACCTTTGTTACGAGTGTAATTCAGAACGGTGGTTCTCAGGCTGTTAGTTCTTCCTGCTTATCCTCTTCTAATTTTGACAATAACAACTTTATTTTAAGAATTAATTATTCATCCTCCCAATCATGGTCTGCAAATATTGATAATTTGGAAATAGCCTTTGATTACGATTTGCCAATAACTCCTACTCCGACGCCAACTTCCACGCCAACCCCTACGTTCACTCCTACACCTACCTCAACTCCAATTCCCACTCCTACCCTGACTCCCGCTCCCACACCAACTCCGAAAACTCCCCTCATTCTAATTCCCGGTATCGGCGGCTCGGAATTAAAAGTTAATGAAATGAAAGTCTGGGATGAAGATAGTGGGCACGGAGGAAAATTCAGTTATCTTTATCCCGAGAATGAAAAAGTTTGGTTAAATGTAGATGAGGCGGCAGCGTTTGGTGCAGATGATTATTTTGATGTTTTGAGAATGAAAACAGACGGGATAACTTCAGAAGTAAACTTAGGAATAACAGGGAATTTGTTAAGCCATACTTATCAAGGAACAATAGATTTTTTTACTTCAAGCGGATATAGACTTAACCAAGATTTGTTTGTTTTTCCATATGATTGGAGAAAAGATGTTAGCGGAACTAAAAATTTTCTTGATGAAGCAATTCAGCAAATCAAAAGCCAGGCCGATAGTTCAAAGGTGGATATTGTCGCCCATTCGATGGGAGGGTTAGTTGCAAGAAATTATATAGCCGATGCCTCAAAAGCCTCAAATGTCAGAAAGCTATTTACGTTGGGAACTCCGCATTTGGGATCAGTGGATGCGTTAAGAAATTTAAGATACGGAGGATGCCTAACTAAACAAGGTATTTTAAGTAAGCTTGCAGATTTTGATATTTGTTTCGGCTTAATACCATCAGAAGTAAATGATATTGTCAAAAACATGATTAGTGTATTTCAGTTAATCCCAAGTCAATCATATTTTAATTTTTATTCTAATCAAGATGGCAGACACCCTTATCCATATAAAACCAATTCGGGCGGATTAAATTACAGCCAGATGAAAGTAACACTTCAGAATTATGGTCATAATGCTTCATTGTTTAATTACAGTGAAGCTTTCCATTCTCTGGACGAGAAATTGTCTGATACAAATGGCGTTGATGTCACGTTAATCGCGGGTTCAGGCAGAAATACTTTAGGACAAATCATTGAGGAAAAAAGAATTTCCTTGTTGGGTATTCCGTATATTCATAAGGATATGGTTAATATTAATGGCGATGGGACTGTGCCGCTTTTCAGTGCTTCGCTTGTTGATTACGGTAAGACTGGAGAGGATGATAAAGTTTTTTATACTAATCAAGATCATGGTAGTCTGGTAGCAAGCGGTTCTGCTCTAAATCTGATTAAAAATATTCTGGAAGAAAATGAAGACTTGCCTGATGGTGTTTCCAAGAAACCTTACTCCTTGTCAAGCGGATGGTTATTTTCCAAACATTCACCTGTTGATATGAGTATTTATGATTCTTCAGGCAATCGTACGGGTCCAACAAGTGATGGGAATTTCGAAGAAAATATTCCCGGCTCAAGCTATACTACTTTGGACGATGCGGCATTTATTTTCATTCTCGACAACGGAAGTTACAACATAAAGTTTGCAGCAACAGGTCAGGGAAGTTTTGATTTTAGAGTTAGAAAATTTGAAAATGAAAACGCTTCCCAGGAAATATTGTACAATGATGTGCCCCTTACAACTTCAACCAAAGCCGAATTAACATTTAATACTTCTTCAGGTCAGAACCCAATCATGTATGTCGATGAAGACGGGAACGGAACAACCGATAAAGAAGTAAATTCATACACAAGTCCAAATCCAACTTCAACTCCTACGCCAACTCCTACTCCGCAACCAACACTAACCCCTACAATTTCTTTTACACTCTTTCCAACTTCTCAAGAAAAATCTACAACTCCTGAAAAAAATAGTGTTCTTGGGACAAAAACCAACTCCAAAATATTGAGGAATACAGGGAAAAAGAAAAATTATCCATTTATAGTTTTTTTAATTATTGGAGGAATAACAATAGCTTATTTTAAATTCAAGAGGTAACTTATCGTTTTTTAGGTCTTTTAATTATTCTCCAAACTCCCAAAATTAACAAAAACCAGAAGGTGATATTAACCATATAGTAAAAGTAAATACTAGTGTTGGATTGACTCAAATTAAGCGCAATTGGGTAACCTGTTTCGATGTTTGAAGTGGGATATGGGGATATTGATGCTGTTTTTAAAATAAGTAACTCCATTAACGCTTGAACTATTCGAGATAAATACCATACAACTACGCTTAAGATTAAAATAACTACAAAAGATTTTTTGGTCATACTATGACCATATCACAGAATTTCCTCCTCGACAACTGGATAGCCATTGAGAAGCAATGCAACCCTTTCCTTAGTTGAGAGAGAGGATATTGATGGATTAAGCTAATTCTTTTATTCTTTTTAGCAAAAATTCCTTGTTGTTCCTGGAGAGGTTTTCGTCGACTTCAGTAAAAAGTTGTTGCAGAATTTCACCGATTTTTGGTCCCGGCTTAATTTTTAATTCTCTCATTATGTCGTTTCCGTCAATCGCTAAATCATTTATGGAAAATTTAGCCGGTTTCAGTTGTTCTTCAACTTTTTCTTTGAAAAGCTTTAGTCTCCAGCTATCTGCCGGCCTGCCGCTTCCCAGTCTGTCGGCAATTCTGATGTCCAGCATATCTTTAACATTTCCAACTCCAATTTTTCTAATAAACCTTCTGATTGCGCTATCTGTTTGATTTTCATTGACACCAAACATGTGCCATCTAATTAAATTAACGACTCTGTCCTTATCAATTTTAGAAAACTTTAGTCTTTCGCAAATTTCTGCTGCAATTTTTGCTCCGGCTACTTCATGATTATGAAAGATTACCAAATTGTCTTTATCTTTTGACATCACTTTTGGTTTTCCTACATCATGCAATAGTGCTGAAAATCTTACAACAGGATCTGTTGACGGACAAAATTTCAAAGACAAAACATTATGAGTAAATACATCGTCAGTATGATGACGGCCCGGTCTTGTCTGAGAAATTCCAATTCCAATAATCAATTCGGGGAGAATATAATTGAGAAGATTAGAATCTTTTAAAAGCATAATTCCTTCATATACCCGTTCATTTCTTAAAATTCTTAAAAACTCAATTCTAATTCTTTCTCCTGAAACATGTTTGATAAGCGGAGAATCAGTGACCATCTCTTTCCAGGTAGCGTCATCAATTGTAAAAGAAATTTCAGTTGCAATTCGTACAGCTCTTAGGAGTCTAAGCGCATCCTCTTTAAATCTTTCTTTTGGATTTCCAACTGCCCGGATAATTTTATTTTCAATATCTTTTTGTCCTTCATAAGGATCAATTAGGTTAGTAGTTAGTAGTTGTTCGTTAGTAGTTATTCTTAAGGCAATTGCGTTAATAGTAAAATCGCGGCGCGCAAGGTCTTCTTCGATTGTCTTTCCCCACTTAACGCTGTCAGGTCTTCGTTTGTCGCTGTAGCCATGCTCTGTTCTAAACGTTGTTATCTCTATGATTCCATTTTTTATTGGAATACCTACGGTGCCGAATTTATTATCATAAAATGCTTTAGGAAAAATTTTGAGCATTTGTTCGGGAACAGCATTTGTAGTCATGTCCCAATCTTTTACAGGTTTCTTAAGAAGCATGTTGCGGACACATCCGCCTACCAAATATATCTCAAAATTGGCCTCCTGAATCTTTTTGTAAGTCTTCAAAATTTCTTCTGGAATAAGTTTTATCATACTGTTATAGTATAGCAATGAATGAAATTCAAAATTCAAAATTTAAAATTCAAAATTAAGGACAACTTTCAAATGAAGACCTTAATCGAAATTTTACTTAAAAATAGGGGGATAAAGACGAGGAAGGAAATTCAAGAATTTTTAAATCCAAAACTTGAAAACGTAGCTATTGAAAATGTTGGAATTGACAAAAAACAACTGAAGAAAGCGATCTCAAGAATTAGGTTGGCAATAAAAAATAAAGAAAAAATTGTGATTTATGGTGATTACGATGTTGATGGAATAAGCGGTACGGCTATTCTTTGGGAAACCCTTAACTCAATTGGGGCAAAAGTTATGCCATATATTCCGCACAGAATTGAAGAGGGCTATGGCCTTTCCATAGGGGGAATTGAAAATTGCAAATTGAAAATTGCAAATTGTTCGTTGATTATTACAGTGGACAATGGAATTGTTGCAAATAAGCCGGTTGATTATGCTAATAAACAAGGAATAGACGTAATCATTACGGATCACCATGTCTCATCAAAAAAATTACCTGATGCTTTGGCAATTGTTCACACAACAATGCTTTGCGGAACCGGAGTCGCTTGGCTGCTAGCGCAGCAATTAATAATTAATAATGAAGAATTAAAAATTAAGAACGAGGGACACTTAGAATTGGTAGCGTTGGCGACAGTTGCAGATTTGGTCCCTTTGAAAGGAGCGAACAGAACGCTATTAAAGTTTGGCTTAGAAGTTCTTCGAAAAACAAAACGAATTGGGCTTTTGGAATTATTCAAAGAAGCAGAAATTGATCAGTCAGAAATCGGAGTTTACGAAATCGGACATATAATTGTGCCCCGTCTTAACGCAACCGGAAGATTGGATTATGCGATGGATTCCTTAAGGCTTTTATGTACGAAAAATAAAAAAAGAGCAGAGATACTGGCAAAAGAAATTGGCGCAACCAATAAAGAAAGACAGCTTCTGACCATAAATACAGCGCAGCATGCAATAGAGTCGGTAAAAAACTCCACTTCGATAAAGCTTCGAGGAGCAAGTAAAAAAGGTGAATTAAAGAAATTATTGTTCGTGGCGCATGAGAGTTATCAGCAGGGCGTTATAGGGCTAGTTGCAGGGAAATTGGTTGAAGAGTTTTATCGGCCGGCAATTGTTATTTCCAAAGGTAAGAAATACAGTAAGGCATCGGCAAGATCAGTCAAAGGGTTTGACATAATCGAATTTATCCGGACAGCTCAAGAATTCTTGGTTGATGCAGGAGGTCATCCGATGGCAGCAGGATTTACTATTGAGACAATAAAGCTTCCCTTGTTGCAGAAGGCTTTGGAGGACAAGGCGGAATTAATGCTAAATAAAGATTTGCTTACCCGCAATCTGCGAATTGACTCTGAATTACCCTTATCCCTTATTAATATAAATTTATATGAATCATTACAAAAACTTGCTCCTTTCGGAATGGGAAATCCCGAACCTATTTTTGTGAGCAGCTGCATTATTGAAGACATAAGATTAGTGGGCGCAGAAGGAAAACATCTGAAGTTAGCAGTTAGAGACCAGAAGTTAGAAGTTAAATTTGAGGGGATTGGATTCGGATTAGGAGATCGGGCAAATGAGCTTCATATTGGAGATAAGATTAATATTACCTATACAATTGATGAAAATGAGTGGAATGGAGAAAAACACCTACAACTAAAGATTAAAGATATTATAAAGTCTGAAAGTTAAGCTCTTGATCTGGAATCGAAAACTGTTGTGTGCCCAAGCTTAGGCGTTGGGGACATAATTTCAATCACAGTGTTAACAAAAAGATCTTGTCTTGGTTTAGTTGTAACTTCGTCTAACCGTTTAAGTTCCCGTTTGATACTCGCAGGATGAACACGTGCTTCCATCAAGATTTGCTCGTATGGCTGTACCGCAAAACGTATAGCTTGCGGATATGGTGATAATTCCTTGTTACCTTTCATAATTTAAATCAAAAACGAGCCTCTGCCCGTTAATGAAATAATTCTAAGCTAAAACTGATTTAATTGCTTGACGGGGAAATGACAGAATTCTGACAGTCTCAGCTTTGGATTTGCGTACTTGTCAATATTGTGGCAAATAGCTACAATAAGGTGTATGCGCAGAACAATTATTACGGAGACATTGGGGAAGATCGATCAGGAGGTTTTGTTAAAAGGGTGGGTGAGGATAGTCAGGTCGCACGGCAAATTGATATTTCTTGACCTCAGGGATGGCTCGGGGACAGTCCAAGTGGTAGTCAATCAGCAAGTGTCAGATGAGGCATATAAAACAGCACTAGAACTTCATCCGGAGTTTGTAATTGAAGTAATAGGATTAGTTAAGAAGAGGTCTCAAAAAACCGAGAACAAAAAGTTGACAACGGGAAGTGTGGAAATAGAAGCAAAAAAAATTAAAATTCTCGCAAAAGCAGAAACTTTGCCATTTGACATGGGAGGAAAAGATCTCAATCTTGAGCTTCCAACGCTTTTGGATCATCGAGGTTTGACCTTACGTCATCCTAAAATTGCAGCAATTTTTAAAGTACAAGAAACTGTGATAGATTCTTTTCGTAAAGCCTGTAAGGAGAAAGGCTTTACAGAATTTCAGTCTCCGGTAATTATTCCTCAGGGAGCAGAGGGCGGCTCGGAAGTTTTTGAAATAAAATATTTCGATCACAAAGCTTATCTTTCCCAGAGTCCGCAGTTTTATAAGCAAATTATGGTTGGTGTTTTTGAAAAAATTTTCACTGTGAACAAGACTTTAAGAGCAGAACCTTCGGTGACCACAAGGCATCTGACAGAAGTAACAACGCTTGATGCGGAATTTGGTTTTATTGACAGCTGGACTGATGTTATGGATATGGCGGAATATGTAATTAAATTCATGATTGATAGTGTAAATAAGCAAAATGCAGATGTCCTTAAAATATATGATGCAACCATCCCTAAAGTTTCAGAAAAAATTCCGAGAATAAAATTGCAGGAAGCGCAAGGAATAATTTTCAAAAGAACAGGCAGGGATAACCGACAAAAATCAGACTTGCAGCCCGAAGACGAAAGGGAAATTTGCAAATGGTCACTGGAAGAAAAAGGTTCGGATCTGGTTTTCATTACTCATTACCCTGTTGCAAAAAGACCGTTTTATACCCTAGAAGATCCCAAAGATCCGGGATATACCTTGAGCTTTGATTTGATCGGTCGGGGAACAGAATGGATGACAGGAGGACAAAGGATAAATGATTACGACAAATTAGTTGAGAATGCTAAAAAAAGAGGAATAGATTTGAAAAAGAGCGAAATTTATCTTCAAGCATTTAGATATGGCATGCCACCCGAAGGTGGATTTTCTTTTGGAAGCGAAAGAATAACGATGTGCATTCTTGGGCTTAAGAATATTCGGGAAGGGAGTCTTTTTCCAAGAGACATGGAGAGGGTAGATGAAAGGTTTTCTCATTAATTTCTTCAAGAAGAAAAAAAGACACATTTTATATACGTTTGCTTTGGTAGGTCTTTTGATTTTATTAAGCAGTGCCTTTTTGGACGTAGTTTTGAGATATTATATTTTTGAAAAAAGCGTACGAAAATTTCCGTTTGAAATTACAAAGACGCAATATCCTGCGTTTAAGATTCCAATTAATCCTGACATAACTGCAAAAGCAGTTGTAATAATGGATAAAGATTCAAAAGTTGTGCTCTTTTCAAAAAATCCAAATCTTTTGTTTTCTATGGCGTCAACAACGAAAATTATGACAGCTTTAGTCTCTTTAGATTACTACAAAATGGACGATGTATTAATAGTTAAAACGGAAAGGATAGAAGGGGTTAATGTGGGGTTTGGAATCGGAGAAAAATTATTTTTCAAAGATATTCTATACGCAATGCTTCTTCCGTCAGGAAACGATGCGGCGCTTACTCTTGCCCAAAATTATCCGGGCGGTGAAAATGCTTTTATCAAAAAAATGAATGAAAAAGCTAAATTGCTTCATTTGACTCATACCAATTTCGCAGACTCAATAGGCCTTGAGGATAGCCGTGATTACACAACCCCTTTAGATTTGTCCCGATTAGCGTCGATAGCTTTAGAAAATGAAGTATTTGCAAAAATAGTCGCAACAAAAACTTGGGAAATAACTGATATCACAGGGGAGAATAAATATCTTTTAAAAAATCTCAATAAATTATTGGGAATTCAGGGAGTGAATGGGGTAAAAACAGGCTATACAACTGAAGCAGGTCAGGTCTTGGTTACCTCAAAGAAAGAAGGCGATAGCACTTTAATTATTGTGGTTATGGACAGTGCAGACAGATTTCTTGATACAAGTAAATTGTTATATGAAATGTCGGAAAATATTAATTACCTATCCATTCGTCCCTGACAGCGGAAACGTAAGCGACAAAATCGTTGCTTCCTTCGAATATAACAATAGGCATCAAGAATTTTTGTTGATTTTCTCCTGCATAATATCCTAGGAATACTTTTTTGATTGCAAATTCAACCGTACCAGCCGGTTTATAAGCGATGTAAGCTTTGCCTTTTTGTAATTCTAAAAACGCTTGAGAAGCTGTTTTTATTGCATAGGTAGAGGCAGTTTTTGAAATATTCTTATGGAAAAAGCGCGCCGAAACAACTTTCAATTCTTTATTTTCTTTTCCGATCAAAAAGTCAATAGTTGAAGATATTCCTTTGTCATAGTAAATTGGAAAATTGTCCAGATCTTTTTGAAAAAAATCAACTCTGATTATTTTAGTATTCGAAATTTTGGATGTTGGAATAAGGGTGGCGCCTTCTATTGTATATAAAGTAGTTTTAGTCTTATTTTCATCAATATCTTCCGGAAATAAAAACATCTTGGCAAGAAAAGATTTAGCTACGTCAATTGCTTGGTTTTTTTCATCAGGTCCTGAAAATTTTTCAAGGGATGGAGTTATCAAATATGAAGACGAAAGTGTAAAATCTGACGAGAAAATATTCATAGTAATTCTTCTCTGGAGAGAAGCTGTTTGATCAACCCATTGATAAGTATCTTCAGCAATTTGGATTCCACTTGATTTGAATCCGATTCCCGAAACCTTCTCCAATGTTTTGTTAAGCCCTAGAAGTGTTGGCGGATCGGATATTATTTCATATACTTTTGCCCGATCGGAAAAACTTGGAAGGAATCCCGTTAGGGTGTCAAGAGAATAGACAATATTTTCTTTTATTTGATTTGGAAAAGGAATTGCGGGTAATTTTCCAAAAGCAACTTGAGGAGGAGGCGGAGGAGTAAATAAATCTTTCACAAATGCCAAAAATTTTATTCCCATAAAAAAAAGAAAGATTATAATAAGCGATATTCCTCCCCACTTAAGAATTATTTGCGTTTCTTTTTTTGTTTTATTTAAAGTAGCCATACGTATTGAGTATAGATAAAAATTCAAGTACAATCAATACATCTTGATTTATGGTTAGAGTTAGAATTGCGCCAAGTCCTACCGGAATTCCACATATCGGAAATACCAGAACAGCACTTTTTAATTATGCTTTTGCAAAGCACAATAAGGGTAAATTTATAGTTCGTATTGAAGATACGGATCAAGCTAGGATTGTTCCCGGAGCAAAAGAGGCAATTTTTGAAATCCTCAATTGGCTGGGAATTGCATGGGATGAGGAGTACGTTCAATCGGAAAGGAAAAATATCTACAAAGAACATGTAGAAAATCTTATCAAAAAGGGATTAGCCTATGCAGATGAAGGCGCAGTGCGGTTTAAAATTCCAACAAATCGGGAAATATCGTGGATTGACGCAGTCGGAGATAAAAAAATTTCTTTTAAAACAGATGTTTTAGAAGATTTTGTGATTCTTAAGTCCGATGGGTTTCCCACGTATCATTTGGCAAACGTAGTCGACGATCACCTTATGCATATTTCTCATGTAATCCGCGGAGATGAGTGGATTTCCTCAACGCCAAAGCACATTTTGTTGTATGAGGCTTTTAAATGGGAATTGCCGGTGTTTGCTCATCTGCCTGTTATTTTGGGTCCGGATAAAACCAAATTATCAAAGCGTCATGGAGCAAAATCGGTTTTAGATTTAAAGCAGGATGGATATTTGAAGGAAGCTATTTTGAATTTCATGGGACTTTTAGGGTGGAGTCATCCAAAGGAAAAAGAAATATTTTCCATGGGAGAATTAATAGAATTGTTTGGGCTGAAAAACGTTGGGACAGTCGCTCCGATTTTTGATTTACAGAAATTAACCTGGATGAATGGAGAATATATAAGAAAATCTCAAATCTCAAATCTCAAATCTCAAATCTACGAATTTTTTGATAAAAAATATCCGATCGAAATTATTGAGAAAACAATGCCAATCGTTCAGGACAGAATTAAGAAATTATCTGAGTATAAAGATTTATGTGAATTTTTCTTTAATGATCCGGAAAAATATGAAATAGAATTGTCAGGAAAAAAAGATATGCTAAATAATGTTTTAAAATCGCTGGAAAATATAAAAAATTGGAAAGCAATAAATATTGGGGAAAGCATGCAGCAAGCTGCTCGGGATTTGGGAATTAAAAATAGTGATTTTTTTACGGTTTTAAGAGCAGCGATTACGGGAAAGAAAATCTCTCCGCCCCTTAATGAATCAATGGAAATTTTAGGCAAAGAGAAAACTTTGGAGAGAATTAAAAAAGCATATTAATAATTATGATGGGTTTTGCTAGGGCAATATCTTTTTTTTTGGGTCCGGTCTTCATTCTGTTTCCAGCGCTTTTTATCTTGGTTACAAAATTTAGCCAAGACTACTCCCATGCGTTAAAATGGACAATGTTTTCATACATTTTTGTCCTATTTGTTGCTTTGTTCGTGATTGCAGGAGTGATGTTCGGGTTCTTTTCTAATCTTGATGTTTCTAAGAAAGAACAAAGACCTCTTCTTTTTTCTTTTTCCGCATTCGCCATGTTTTGTTATTTTATATCTCTTTTTATTCTTAATGGTCCAAAGATTCTTTTTATAGCTCTTTTTGCAATCGTCTTAGGTTTAATAGTTATTGCAATTCTCAATAAGTGGATTAAAGCAAGTATACACGTAGCTACTCTTACAGCTGTTGTGCTTTTCATAGGAATTGTTTATAAGGGATATTTTTTTCTACTTCTTACGCTTATTCCTCTTCTTGCATGGTCGCGTATTAAAACAAAAGAACACTCCCCAGGGGAGACAATAGTTGGAAGTATCTTGGGGATAGTGATAACATTAATAGTATATTCTATCAGTAAGCAATTTTTTTTGGAAATGATTTATAATTGAGATATGGAGTACAATAAATCTTTGTTTAGCTCTTTTAAATATGCGTTTGATGGTGTTTGGCACGCACTGAGAAACAACCGTAACCTGAGAATAGATTTTATTATTGCTTTGATTGTAATTATTTTTAGCATAATTTTTCATACCAATCCATACGAAAAAGGTGTTTTAGGGATTGCAATATTGTTAGTTATTTGTTCTGAAATGATCAACACTTCACTTGAGGAAATGGTTAATCTCATTACTCAGGAGCATAGGAAAGAAGCAAAAATCGCAAAAGACGTAGCCGCAGGAATGGTTTTGATAGCGGCAATAGGATCTGTGATTGTAGGAATCTTTGTATTTGCTCCGTATATATCTAAATTATTTTATTAAAGAAAACGCGGAAACAAGCAGGAATACTCCAATTATATCAAGCGCTAGGCATAATAAGGTGAGTTGATAATTTTTTATGCGGGTTAATCCCATAAGAAATAATCCTAGTTCATCCGGAAAAGGAGACATGACAATAATTGCACCAACTATGGGAAGACTCCATCTGAGATATTTGTGATGCATAAGTTTTGTCAAGCGTTGTCCTCCCAGCTTATCATAAATAGGCGTAATTTCGGAAAGTAAATTATTTTTAAAAAATCGAATAATAGCAAAATCTGCTACTGCTCCACCCAAACCTGCCAATATAGCTATTTCTATTGTTGATAAATTTTGAGATAAGTCTGCAAGCATCAATATTCCAAGAGACGCTGTAAACGCAGAGACATAGAGCGCGCCCGCGATAAAAGAACCGATGGGGGGAATGTAACTAGTTTTGAAAAGTAATTGATTTAGGAAATTATATTTAGACAAAAAGATTACGAGCAGAATACTTAAAGCGATAAAAGTTAGATTTTTATATTTATAGTCTTTAAGCCATTTCACCAACTCATTATATCAGAGTTATTGAGCTAATTTGAAGTTTTTTGCAATATTGTTAAGAATTGAAAAACGGGGAATTTTTATGAAATGCAACAAGGCTCTTAATTTAAAAGATTTATTAAGAAAATTATGAATTTTGGGAAGTATTTTTTTTCTGTTGTGATATCTTAATGCGTAAAGATAATATGTAGTAGCAATAGCGCCTGCAAACATTATTACAACTGCAAAAACAAAAAGTAAAAACATAATTAGAAAATTACTTTTAATTGCGAGAATAAAAAGTCCAGTAATAGCCATAAATAATGCAGTCCAGATTGCCAATAATTCCGTATGATTGTTATGGAAAGAAAAGTCCTTTTTGAGAGAATTTAGCCAATTAAGAACCCAATCAAGAACTATGATGGTTAAGTTTTTCTTAAGAAATAAAAGTTTTTTGGCTACTTTTGAATAGAGATTTCTCATGGAGAGAGAGTATATAAAATTTAACTTGCTAAGTCAAGCTAAACAGATGATTTGCTTTTAATTAATAATTCTTTTTTCGCGTGGGATAGTTTTTTTAATTCAATTTCCCGCTTCAAAGCTTGTGAAAGTGTAGGCTGTACCTCTCCATAAGCTAATCTAAATGATTTAAAGCCGCGTAGATATTTTGATGATTTACTTGTTTTGTTTTTATGTTCATTTAATCTTTTTTCCAAATTATTTGTTTGTCCGGTGTATAAAGTATTTGAAGATGTGCGAAGAATATAAACTGTATAAGCCACGTAACTATTATATACCCTCAAGAAATGTCAGGGCGGTGCCTTTTTTATCTATTCTTCCTGTTCGACCGATCCTATGAATATATACCTCGTATGATTCAGGCATATCGTAATTAATTACATGACTCACATTCGGAATATCCAGTCCGCGGGAAGCAACATCGGTTGCCAACAATATTTGGATCTCGTTTGATTTGAATGCGTCCAAAACTTTTTGTCTTTGATTTTGCCTTTTGTTTCCGTGAATTGCTCCTGCTTTAAATCCGCGTCTAGCCAATTCTTCTGATAGTTTTTGTACTCCCCATTTTGTTCTGCCGAAAATAAGCACTTTTTCAAATCCGGGTTGTCTTAAAAGATTATGTAATTCGTCAACCTTATTAATTCCTGGGCGGATCCTGACAACTTCCTGTTCAATATTCACCGCAGTTTCCTGTTTTTTGACAGAAATCGTAACCGGATTTCTAACAAATGCTTGCAAAATTTCTTTTACTTTTCCGGAAATAGTCGCTGAGAAAAAAAGCGATTGGCGGACAGGCGGCATGAGGGATATAAAATATTTAATATCTTTGATAAAACCAATGTCGACCATGCGGTCTGCTTCGTCCAAAACAACATTATGAAATTGAGATAATTGTAAAATTCTAGTTTCAATGAGATCCTTCAATCTTCCCGGTGTACCGATTACGAAATGCGGCTTTTGCCGTAACTGTGAAATTTGCCTGTTCATATTTGCTCCGCCGATACAAAGCGCAGTATATATGCCAAGGCCTCTGGCAAAGCCGCGTAATTCATCATGAATTTGCATTACCAGCTCATGAGTCGGAGCAACAATTAATACTCTTTCCAGTTTATTTCTAAAAACCTTGTTAACTAAAGGAATCAAGAAGGCAGCAGTTTTACCGGTACCCGTATTGGCAATGCCAATTGCATCCCGTCCTTCAATTATAGCATGCATAATTTGATCTTGAATTGGAGTAGGGATAGTATAGCCTTTAAGTTTGATATTTTCCAAAACTTGTGGGGAGATTTTAAAATCCTCAAATCTATTTACCGGAACATAATCTGCTTCCGGCTGAGTAAGCTTAGTTTCATTAAGAGCTTTAGTAGCCGCAATTGCGGAAATTAATTCGCTATTGGGCATTATTTTCTGAGGAAATTTTCTGCCAAAATTTCTTCTTGGGTTTCCTCTGAAATTTGTACCTCTGTTATTAAATCTTCTTGAATACATAGATTAAAGGAATAAAACTGCCTAAATAAATTGAAGCGCCGAAATAGGGGAAAAGATACGAATTTCTAAAAATTGTATTACTTATTATCTTAAACCTGATCTAATCAGAACTTTTCAAAAATTAAGCAGATTTATTACTTTAAACCTGCCGATGCTTATACTATATTATACCAAAAATCACTCCAAAAGTCAATGTGAGGGCTGGCTTAAAACTTCTTTCAAGGCTAATTTTAAAGTTTCTAGGGTTTCGGGTTGGTAAATAGAGGCTGTTAGGACTTTTCTGTTTTCTTTCTCCAAAATTTTAACATTTTTTTTGATTTGATCTTTATTCGCTAAATCAGTTTTGGTAAACAAAATTATCTCAGGTTTGTCCAATAATGAGGTATTATATTGTTCAAATTCATTTCGGACAGTTGAATATATTTTTTGTACATCTTCCATGGAAGAATCTATACAATGAACCAAGACTTTTGTTTTTTCAATGTGTTTTAAGAATTCAACTCCCAGACCTTTACCTTTGGAAGCTCCTTCAATCAGTCCGGGAATATCTGCAATTGCGTGTTTCCCCAGCATCCCAATGTTTGGCTCCAGTGTCGTAAAAGCGTAAGCGCCGATTTTTGGCGTTGCATTCGTGAGAACAGAAAGTAAACTGCTTTTCCCTGCATTTGGCAATCCGATTAAGCCGATATCCGCGATCATTCGCAATTCCAGAAATAATTTTTTCTCTTCGCCAAGTGTTCCTTTTTCAGCATATCTTGGGGCCTGATTTGTTGCGGATTTGAATTCGGTATTTCCCCGTCCGCCTTTTCCGCCTTTTGCAATCAGGATAGGTGTTGTTGTATCTATAATTTCAATTATTCGCCCAGAGGCAATATCTGTTACTCGTGTGCCCAAAGGTAGATAAATAGTCAAATTTTCGGCGTTTTTACCGAACAACTTTTTATTTTTACCGGGGATTCCGCTTAGAGCTTCGATTCTCTTTTTGAACCGAAATTCGCGAAGGTCATTAATGTTGGTTGAGCCTTGAAAATAGATATTTCCGCCGTTTCCGCCATTGCCGCCATCAGGTCCGCCTTTGGCAGTTGTCTCATTTCGCAAAAAAGTTGCCGCGCCATCTCCGCCATTCCCTGCTTTAATAATTAAGCCAATATTGTCGACTAACATATGCGTATTGTATCATTTTTCATGTTGACATAATGGCTTAATAATACTAAAGTAAGGGGGGTGACCCGCCTTCGCTGAAGCTTCCACCTTCGCAAATGCTTCGGCGGACAAGTTGGCGGGCGAGGGGAGGTGATAGTAATGGATAAAAAAGATTTGGTAGGAAAAGTAATTCACTATTACGATAAAATTGAGGTTGCGGTTATAAAACTTGGAAAGGGTTTGAAGGTTGGGGATAAGGTAAAATTCGAAAAGAAAGATGTGTCCTTTGAGCAAGTCATAGAATCAATGCAGCTTGAGCACAAACAAGTTGCTTCCGGTAAGAAAGGAGAAGAAATAGCTGTTAAAGTAGATCAAGTTGCCAAAGACGGATTCGGTGTCTATAAAATGTAGGTTTTATTCCAACTGTTTTGTCAATTTATGGCTGCCGAGTAGGGATTCGGACCCCAATAACGACCTCCAGAGGGTCGCGTCCTACCATTAGACGACTCGGCAATACATTTCAATTTTACCAAATAAACATATTTACTACAAACAGAATTGATTCTGCATGGAGAATGGAAAGCGGCTGAGTCAATACTTGTCTCTAAAGTTCGCTGCTACATAGCAGCAAACTTTTGCACAGATTCACATTTTTCTAATTTTTCACTTGTTTTGCTCTATAATATAAAAGCTGAATGAAAAATAGGAAAATTTTAACGCATATAGTTTTCGTAGTTTTGGCGGGTGTCTTTGTTTTATTAAATAATTCCGGTTTAAATTCTGGTCTAAAACAAAATAAGATTATTCTGCCCTCGCCAACAAATAAGCAAATATTCTCCTCAAAGGAAACTGTAAGAGTTATTAGGGTTGTGGATGGAGATACAATTGAAGTTAATTTAAATGGTAAAAAAGAGACGGTAAGACTGATTGGCATTGATAGTCCGGAAGTTTTGGATGAAAGAAAACCTGCTCAATGCTTTGGAAAAGAAGCGTCAAGTAAAGCGAAGGAAATTTTAACCGGCAAGACAATTATTCTAGAATCGGATTCAACGCAAGGGAATAGAGATGAATATGGAAGGCTATTGCGTTATGTTTTTCTTAATGATTTAAATCTCAATAAATTTATAATAAGCGAAGGATATGCCCGCGAATACACATTTAAAGACAATCCTTACAGATATCAATCGGATTTTATCCAAGCAGAGAAAAAAGCAAGGAAAAACAAAATGGGTCTTTGGTTGGGATGTGAGCTGGGGCTTAATACCACTTTTTATGCCTGAAGTACAAGAGCATTGATACTAAGGGTATGATGGATAAAATAATTATAATAATAAAAGTAGTGTAAGGGCCCCAAAAATGCCAGGTTTTTTCCTCGCTTATGCCTCCGGGAAGAACTATATTCATGCCATAATATGTCCCAATGACTGTTGCGGGAATCGTCAGGGTAAACACGATTGTTAAAGTTGCCATGATTTGATTTGTTTTGGAGCGGAGCAGGAATTCACTGCTTTCCGCAATGCCTTCAATTAATTCTTGATTGTCTTCAACCCTGTCCCAGATTTTTTGCAAATGGCCTAAGACATTGCCCCAAAATTGTTGCATCGGACCGTTGAGTTCCCCATGTTTTCCTTCCTCAAGCTCTTTAAATAATGGAAGAATGGGTTTAATCATTGTGTGAAATACTACCAAATTTCTTCTGGTTGCTGAAATTTCTTCCAAAGTTTTTTGAGATTGTTTATATTCCAAATCTTTATCTATTCTATCTATCGTAGCAGTGAGATCGTTAATTACGGGAAAACAGTTATCAACTAAAGCATCGATAATTATATAGGCAAGAAATGCAGCGCCTTTTCCCATAAATTCGGTGCGGTTGTGAAGGGTTTCCTGACAAAGGCTAAAGATGTGATCAATTTGAGGAAGAGTTCCGTCATGAAGAACAACAACATATTCTTTTGAAATAAAGAAATTAACATAACTACTTATCAATCTTCTTCCATTAGAGTGGAGATGTGTCAGTCCATACTGGTGGGAATTCTCAGGCATGTTTTCACTAAGAACCGGAAAACGCAAAACCATAAGATCGTATTTTTTATGATTTTCTATTTTTGGGATTTGTGTTTTATGAAGGTAATCTTCGAGGTTTAGCGGGTTAAAGTCATAAGTGTTTCTAAGAAATTTTATCTCGAAATCTGTGGGTTTGGCTACATTAATAAAAAATAAGCCCTGAAAATTAACGCTTTGAACATTCATAAAGGTATATAATATAATATTAGACCTTAAAAATCATTTGTCAATATTCACAAGAATGTTACAGTATCACATTAATAGACAATAGTTTATCTTGCTATGGGAAATCTATTTAGGAAAGCTACTGATCCCTATCAATATGATAACAGCGGGGTCAATTGGAGGGAATATGAAGCAGGCTTAGAAAGTCCTACAAGGGCAAATTTTTGGGAATATTTAAAACCCCTATCTCTTGCATGGAGAGGAAAAGAGGTTCTCGATATAGGGTCGGGTACGGGATGGTTATTGGAATTAGCATTAAAGCAGGGTGCGAAATCAGTTTTAGGAATAGAGCCCTCAAAGAAAAATGTTGAATTGGGTAAAAGATTATATCCGGATGTTAGAGTATTAAATGTCACATTCGAAGAATTTAAAGTTCAAGGTCGGTATGACATTGCTATTGCCTTGTTTTCCTTAGGCCACATTCATGACATAGAAGCCGCATTTAAAAAAATATATCTAACGTTAAAACCACAGAGTGAATTAATTGCAGTAGTGCCGGATTACGATTATTGTAGAAAAGACCGTTTTGGTTATAAAATAACAGTAGAAGATGTAGATTATGACGAATACATTGCTATGGTTGAAAGGCCTGAAACAACAACTGTAGATATTATTAGGTCTACAAGTAAATATGTTGAGCTTGCAAATAAATGTGAATTTGCTCTTGTAGAAAATAAGCCTTTGCCTCCCACAGAATTGTTAATGAAAAAAAATCCTCGTTATAAGAAAATGGTTGGCATTGCTATGGCTCAGCTCCTTAGGTTTAGAAAGTAGCTCTTTTTCCAACCGAAATAGAAAAACACATCGATTATTCTGTTACCCCGACCTACAAGGATAGAAGTTCATGTTTATTTATTACCACACTTTTTTCTCCTGAAGTGTCGATTTTAATTATCGTTTCAACGTCTATACCTGTTACCTCTTTAATTCTGCGTATTCCTTGTTTTTCTACTCGTTCTACAAGAGCTATAGCTTTGACAATTTCTATATTCATTTTTTGGAGAGCATTTATTATTGCAATCATAGTACCACCAGAATCAATAATATCATCTACAATAAGTACTTTATCATTTGTAGAAAGACCATTCAGATACATAGTCATATTATTATTGTAAATCATAGGAAATTCTACGCCTATTTCCCCGGGTATCTTGCACGGATTTTGCTTGGTAAGACAAAAAGGTAAATTAGCTTCTAAAGACAGGCATGCAGCAATATATCCGCCCCTTTCTTCCTCGCCAATAATTTTATTTGCTTTTTCTAATTTATTACCTATTTTTCTCATTATTGCATTTATAGCTTGCTTCAATACTAATGGAGAAGTAGACGGGGTATGATCGGTTAAAGTATTTGCAAGATAAGTTTTTCCCTCATTAATTTTAAATATTTTTTGATTGTCCAAAGACTCAATTAGTTCTCTCATTTAGATATAGATTATATATTAAATTCGGGTAGAATGCTATTTTTGTAAAATGGGGTTATTTGCTTACTAGATCTCCGATATCTCCAATTATAGGAATCATGCGACGATTTATATTTTTTGTGATCTTAACCCATATAGTATTTTTCTCAATTAATGATGTATAATGGTTCAATCTAGGAAATGTTTTTTCCAATCTGTATGCACCGTCAGCAGATGTTATAAGGCTGACAAGTACAATGTTGCAATTTGCGTAATTTTGAGATAGGAAACTCAGAGTTTTTTCAGCCGTAGTTCCAGAATTTACCAATGTATCGGCGACTATAATTAATTGACATTTTTGGAAGAAATCATCATGTTGCAGGAAAAGTTTATTGGGGTCAGCATTGTTACCAGCATTGGAATAAAATAATCTTGATTTTGGGATAGATTTACAAATGCCTTTTACAAGAGGAGTTCCTCCTCTTGGGATTCCAACGACGGCTATAAGCTCTTCGTTGACCTTAGATGTAATATCTTTTAATCCTTTGCCTAACAATATGCCAGCGCTAAGTAAATTATTGCGGAATGCCTCTCCTCCTATTCTGTCCATACAAAGGAGTTCGCTTAATTTTTTTAGCCGGAGACTAGACACTCGATATAAATTACTATATCTAAACGAAATTATCTCCTCAGAGCTGAATTTTTTGACTGAAATTTTACCATCTTGATAATTCATGTATTAGATGATACCATAAATTTTTAGCAATTTACACCTCGCGCGGGCTATAGGCCATTGACAATTAGCAGATGGTATGATAGATTGCTAATTGCATTATGGAAAAATTAATTCCGCTTATTCCAATTCGAGATGGGGTAATTTTCCCAAATACGGATTCGGTACTAACCTTCGGTAGGCCGAAAAGTTTGGCAGCTTTAGAATCTTCCTTCGGAGGAGAAAAAATTGTCTGCTTCGTACTTCAGAAAAACTCCAAACTAAATGATCCTATGCCTTCCGATTTGCATGGTATTGGAACATTGTCCCGCATCGAAAGAATGACGCGGACAGAGGGGGAAATCATTGCTCAAGTTAGGGGAATTACGAGAGTCAGAATCGAATCGGTTTTTGAAGAGAGATCATATCTGATGGCAAAGGTAATTGGGATACCTGATATTGTGGATAATAGTCCTGAAATCAAGGCTTTGTGTAACCACCTAACCAATGAATTTAGGCGCGCCATGAATCTTGGGAAAACAGTTGATTTTTTGGTTTTCATGAACATTATGTCTGACAATTCTCCGTATGAATTTGCAGACCTTATTGCTTCGGTTTTGGACATAAAACCTTCCGAACGCCAGGAGCTTCTGGAAATTGCCGATGTTAAAGTTAGACTGGAGAAGATAACAGATATTTTGTCAAAAGAGCTGAAAGTGCTGGAGCTTGAAAAGCGCATTACATCTAAAACTCAGGAGAGGTTTGAGAAAGGCGCAAGAGAGGCAATCCTTCGGGAAAGGCTTAAAACTATAGAAAAAGAGCTTGGAGATGAGGACGAAACCGGAACGCAGGAAATAATTGAGAAAATTAAGAAAGCGAAAATGCCTGCAGAGATTGAAGAAAAGGCCAGAAAAGAGGCCAAGAAGCTTTCTCAAATGGCTCAGTTTAATCCTGAAGCAGGTTACGTCAGAAATTATTTGGAATGGTTAGTTTCTCTTCCGTGGGCAGTAAAAAGTCAAAACAATGTGGATATTAAAAAAGCAGAAAAAATTTTGGACGAAGATCATTATGGGCTGAAAAAAGCTAAAGAAAGAATCGTAGAATATTTGGCTGTGCATAAACTTTCGGGAAAAATGAAAGGACCGATACTTTGTTTTGCCGGACCTCCGGGCGTTGGTAAAACATCGATTGGAAAATCTATTGCCAGAGCTTTGGGCAGAAAATTTGTCAGAGTATCGTTGGGTGGAATCAGAGACGAAGCTGAAATAAGAGGGCATAGGAGAACTTATGTTGGCGCGCTTCCAGGACGGATAATTCAGGGAATAAAAGATGCGGGTACGCGCAATCCTGTTTTTATGCTTGATGAAATTGACAAAGTTGGAGCAGATTTTAGAGGAGATCCCTCGTCTGCGCTTTTGGAAGCGTTGGATCCGGAACAAAACAATCAATTCTCCGATCACTATCTGGAAGTTCCTTTTGATTTATCAGATGTAATGTTTGTAACAACTGCAAATGTTTTGGATACAATTCCGCCTGCTTTAAAAGATAGGCTTGAAGTCATAAATTTTGCAGGATATACGCATGATGAAAAATTTAAAATTGCACGCGAATTTTTGCTTAAAAAACAAATTGAGAACCATGGTTTAACTCCTAAAAATGTGCAAATTACCGATGATGCGATTCGCTTTATCATAGAGCACTATACTCGAGAGGCGGGAGTCCGAAGTTTGGAGCGTCAAATTGCAGCAATTCTTCGAAAAGCTGCCAAATTGATTGCAGAAGATAAGGTAAGAAAACTAAAAGTTAGTACAAAAAATGTTACTAAATATCTTGGACCAATCAAAATAAGCTCAACTCTTCTTGAAAAAAAAGATGAGATTGGCATGTCAACAGGACTTGCATGGACAGAGGCAGGAGGAGACATTTTATTTATTGAAGTAGCGCTTATGCCGGGGAAAGGCACGCTTCTTTTAACGGGTCAACTAGGCGATGTAATGAAGGAATCATGTCAGGCAGCAATGTCCTATATTAGAGCTCGTGCCAATCAATTCGGATTGTCAGACAAGTTTTATCAAAAAATCGATGTCCATGTTCATGTTCCGGAGGGCGCAGTTCCCAAAGACGGTCCGTCTGCGGGCATTGCGATAACTTCGGCAATAATATCTGCTCTGACAAAAATCCCCGTCAATAGAAGGGTTGGAATGACCGGGGAAATTACCTTAAGGGGAAGAGTTATGGAAATTGGAGGACTTAAGGAAAAAGTAATTGCCGCTCATCGGGCGGGGTTAAAAACAATTATTATTCCGAAGGAAAATAAAAAAGATCTGATAGAATTGCCAAAAGAAGTTTTGAGAGACTTAACTTTTAAATTTGTTTCCCACATGGATGAGGTAATCGGTATTGCTCTTAAAAGGCCTTTGAAATTAAGACAAATGGGTTCCGTACGGCATCAAGAACATCTACAAGCAATCCTCCACGCATAAAAACTATCCGTTTAACTTGTTTGAAATGGTATTTTGGGGTAAAATATGCCTAAGGCGCTTTCGCCCGCCTGCCATGCATGGCCCCATCGTCTAGTGGTCTAGGACGCAACCTTCTCAAGGTTGAGATCAGGGGTCCGAATCCCCTTGGGGCTACAAAAGGCATTGCGGGCAGGTCTAGCGGTCTAGGACGTTACCTTCTCAAGGTAAATATCAGGGGTTCGAATCCCCTAAGCGCTACTTTTTCAGCCTAGCCACAAGCTTAATTGTTCTCCTTGCTGTTTTTTAGTATAATTTTGACTATGGGAAAGATTTTCTTGTCCGTTGTTATTCCATCCTTTGATGAAATGGCAAATTTGCAAAAAGGTGTTTTGGATAAAATTGAACATTTTTTAGGCAAAAAACAATTTCCATATGAGGTGATCATTGTAGATGATGGATCAACAGACGGAAGCGTTGAATTCGCGAAGCGTTTCGTTCAAGATAGCCCCAATTTTAGGCTCATGGAAAACTCTCATTTAGGAAAAGCAGGAGCAGTAACTGCAGGGGTACTTAATTCAAAAGGTGATTATGTACTCTTTAGCGATATGGATCAAGCAACTCCAATTGAAGAACTAGATAAACTCCTGCCTTATCTTGAACAAGACTTTGATATTGTTGTAGGTTCGCGAGATGCGGTTAGAAAGGGAGCGCCGCTTATCCGTCAATTTGTTTCTCATGCGGCGATCGTAGCCCGTAAGCTAGTTGTAGGTATGCCGGAGATTTCCGATACTCAATGTGGATTTAAAGCGTTTAAAAAAGAAGCTGCGAGAAAACTATTTACTAGAATTAGTAAATTGCATAACGGTTTTAAAAAAATCTTGGGAAGTTCAGTCAGCTCAGGGTTTGATGTAGAGCTATTGTATTTGGCGAAACATCTGGGATACAAAATAAAGGAAGTTCCGGTTGAATGGCTATATGTTGAGACAAGAAGAGTAAGCCCGATTAAAGATTCAGTAGAGGGCTTCATGGATCTTTTAAAGATAAAAATAAAAGCAATGAGGGGGGAGTACAACTGAAATTTAAAATTAGAAATTTAAAATTAAAAATTTTAACCGGCGGGTATTTAGCATCTATTGTTGCATTATTTTTTTATTCTTTTACTCAAATTGATTTAGGACTTACTCTTTCTCAGGCATCCATCTGGCAAACTGCCGAGAAATTTTTCAAAAATATCGGCTATTTTCAAAGACCTTTTTCAAGTTTTTTATTTATCAGTATAGTTTTATTGCTTTTCACTTTTTACTTACTAATTCTTAATGCGATACGAAAAAAAGAAATCTCAAAAAAAACTATTTGGTTTTTGATTATTTCCATTACAATTCTCTTAACTTTTTCCTATAATGCTTTTTCCTACGACCTTTTTAACTACATATTTGATGCGAAAATTGTTACGTATTACAATCAAAATCCTTATCTCCATAAGGCACTAGACTTTCCCGGTGATCCCATGCTTTCTTTTATGCACTGGACCCACAGATTTTTTCCATACGGACCGACATGGCTTGGTTTAACCGCACCCTTATCTTTCATCGGAATGCAATTTTTTTTACCGACGTTTTTCCTTTTCAAAATACTTATTTCAATGAGTTTTTTGGGAACAGTTTTTTTTATCGGCAAAATATTGCAGAAAGTTTATCCGGACAATGAGGTTTTTAGTGTTGCATTTTTTGCCTTAAATCCGCTAATTATAATTGAGAGCTTAGTTTCTTCTCATAACGATATAGTTATGATGTTCATTGTGGTGTGGGCATTGCATTTATTAATGAACAAGAAATATGTTCGTTCAACTATATTATTCATTTTATCAATTGGAGTCAAATTTGCGACCGCTTTTGTTCTTCCGATTTACATATTAATTCTATATCTTCAAAGAAGAAAAAAAGACTTGAATTGGCAACTTTTGTTTACCGCAATGGCGGCTATTATGATTGCTCCTGTTGTTTTAGCCTCATATAGGACTAATTTTCAGCCGTGGTACCTGTTGAACATTCTTCCTTTTGCAGCATTAGCGTCCAGAAATTATTATGTGTTTATTCCTAGCGTTACAATATCTTTTTTTGCCACATTTGAATATTTGCCTTTTTTGTATCTTGGAAACTGGGACAATCCGGTTCCTGCAATATTATTTTGGATGACAGCTAGCTCTATTGTTTTATCCTTGTTTTTAACTATGGCTTGGTCCATTAAAAAAATGATAAGATAAGCCTATGGATTTCTTCAAGAGACACAAATTTGAAGCGATTGTCTTAATAGTCTTAACATTAATATATTTTGTCTCCCGTTTCTATAGTATTTTGTCCTTACCAATTTTTACTGATGAGGCAATTTACATCCGTTGGGCTCAGATTGCAAAACAAGATGCCAATTGGCGATTTATTTCTCTAACAGACGGTAAGCAGCCGATGCTTATTTGGCTGATGATGATTGCCTTACGGTTTGTGCAAGATCCCTTGCTGGCAGGAAGAGTAGTTTCTGTCGGGGCGGGCTTTCTTACTTTAATCGGAATGTATTTTTTGGGAAAAGAAATATTTAGAAGCAATAAGATTGGATTAATCTCAAGCGCGTTATATGTAATTTTTCCAATGGCTTTAGTGTATGACAGAATGGCTCTATACGACAGTCTTGTTGGTACTTTTGCCGTTTGGGCGTTATTGCTGGTTGTTCTCTTAATTCGCAAGATTCGCTTGGATATTGCGCTAATTTTCGGAATGGTGGTTGGAGGAGGTGTTTTGACTAAGACAAACGCTTTTTTCAGCCTCTATCTTTTGCCTGCGTCTTTGATACTGCTTGATTGGAAAGAGAAAGGATTAAGAAATAGACTTACAAAATGGTTGTTTCTTGTGATTATTGCCGTTGTGATTGTATATGGTTTTTATTTTATTTTAAGACTTTCTCCCTTTTTCCATATCATATCCGAAAAAAATGCAATTTTTGTTTATCCTTTTAAAGAATGGCTTAAGCATCCTTTGGAATTTTTTATTGGTAATTGGAAAGCTCTTTGGGATTGGACAATTCGTTATTTAACCTGGCCGTTTTTTGCTCTTGCAATTGCTTCTTTTTTTCTAAGTAAGTCCTTTTTGAGAGAAAAAATAGTTCTTTTCCTTTGGTTTATTATTCCAATTGTAGCTCTTGGACTTTTTGGAAAAACTCTATTCCCCCGTTTTATTTTCTTCATGATTCTCCCATTGCTTCCATTAATTGCATTTTCTTTAGTAAATATTTATACAAAATTTAAGATGCTTTATGTATTTCTCATATTTCTTTTTCTAGTTTTCGTGCTGGCTTTTAAAACAGACTATCTAATATTGAAGGATTTTGCTAATGCGCAGATTCCAATTTCCGATAGGAATCAATATTTGACTGATTGGCCGGCAGGAGGAGGGGTTAATGGGGTTGTTGAATTTTTCAAAAGAGAAGTAGGGAAGGGAAAAATTTATGTTGCTACGCAAGGTACTTTCGGATTAATGCCCTACGCCTTGGAAATATATCTTGTTAATAACCCAAATATAAAAATAGACGGGTACTGGCCTGTAGGAGATGTAATTCCAGCGAAGGCAATTGAAAAAAGCAAAAAAATTCCTACTTATTTTCTTTTTTATCAACCATGTTCTTCTTGTGTTTATCCCGGAGCCGCTCCTGTTCAATGGAATTTGAATCCTGTTTTGCGAATTAAGGGAGCAGGAGATAACTATACGAGTATTTATAGGATAAAATAAGATGAGAAGAGCAATTTTTGTTGTTCTTGTTTTCGTAATAGTATCGCTGATTTTCTTTTATCCTATTTTTAAGGGCAACATTCCTTTTCCCGGAGACCTTCTTATAGGTGAATATGCTCCGTATAATTCCTACAATTTCTTAGGATATGCTCCGGGCGGATATCCCAATAAAGGGCAAGATTTTGATGTGATAAGACTTTTATATCCCGAAAAAGAGCTCACCATCAGGGCATTTAAGAATTTTGAATTACCGCTTTGGAATCCCTACAACTTCTCAGGAAATCCTCATCTTGCCAGTCTTCAGTCGGGATCATTTTATCCCTTGAATATAATATTTTATATATTTCCGTATGTGATTGCCTGGACAATATTTATTTTATTGCAGCCTATTCTAACGGGAATATTCAGCTTTTTATTTGCAAGGGAGCTTAAACTTAGTGTAAGGAGCTCGATCTTCTCAGCTTTAGTATTTGCATTTTCTTCTTATTCCAGTGTATGGATGGAATACGGAAACATCGGTCATTCCATAGTATGGATGCCATTTGTTTTGTGGATAATTATTAAAAATCTTAAGCAGCCAAGTATTTTAAAATCTATAGCAATATCCCTATCTTTAGCTTTTGCAATTTTCGCTGGATATATTCAGACAGCGTTTTACGTATTTGTTTTTGTTTTAGGATTTACTATCTTTCATATTTTTTTTCTTGACAAAAAAGATATCTTTAAAAAACTATCAACCTTTTGTTTAATTTTCATTTTGCCGATATTGATATCGGCTATGCAATTGCTTCCAACGTTGGAATTAATTTTTCAGTCAGCAAGAGCGTCATATTTCCACTCATCATTTCTGAGATTGTTAATTCCGCCTTTTCATTTTGTAACAGTGCTTGTTCCTGATTTCTTTGGCAATCCTGCCACCCGTAATTATTGGATAACCGGCACCTACATAGAGCGGGTGATGTATGTTGGAGTAATTCCTTTAATATTTATTATTTATGCTTTTTTAAAGAAACAATCATCTCAATTTTGGTTTTTTGTTATCAGCGCAATCGTTGTTTTATTATTAGCTTTCGATACCCTTATCGGCAGGATAATATATTCTTTTCAAATACCCTTTATCTCAACAGCTGTTCCTACAAGAATTATGTTCTTATTTTGTTTTTCAGCAAGTATGATTGCCGGATTCGGATTTGAATCGTTTATTAATAATCCAAACAAAAAAAATATCCTGAAGGCAATCTGTTTTTTGGGCGGAATATATTTATTAACATGGATTTTTGTTTATATAATGCCAATAATCGGAAAAGATATTTCTTGGGTTCAAAACTTACAAATATCAAAAAGAAATCTTTTATTGCCAACCGGAATTTTCTTTGCTGGAGCAATTTCTTTATTTAGGTATTTTTACGTGGCTAAACATAGAAAACTTATTATTATTTTCTTAATAATTTTGAGTATGATGGATTTGTTTTATTTTTTTCATAAAATCACACCTTTTGCTCCATATGAAGCTATTTACCCTAAGACAGAAGTATTAGCGGAGCTTAAAAGAATACAGGGGATAGACCGTTCATGGGGGTATGGAAGCGGATATGTTACTACGAATCTGCAAACATACGAAAAACTGTTTTCCGTAGATGGATATAATGCTTTATACATTAGGAGATATGGGGAAATATTGTCATCTTCCAAGGATGGAAAGATTGCCAATCTAATACCAAGATCCGATCCTATGATTGTCCCCGGTTATGGAGGAAATGATCTGCGGGAAAATAAATATCGTCAGCGCCTTTTAAATCTTTTGGGTGTGAAATATATTCTAAATAAAGTTGATCCGCAAGTCTCAACTGCAAAAGCAGATAGTCAAACGTTTGACAATTCTATTTATAAATTAATTTGGCAGAAAACTCCTTGGCAGATTTACGAGAATACTCAAGTTTTACCGCGTATTTTTTTAGCTTCAAGCTACGCAGTAGAGAATGATAAAGATAAGATTGTCCGGAAGATTTTTGACGATAAATTCAATCTTAGGGAAAAAATAATTTTAGAAGAAAATTTGTTTCCCAAGATAACTCTGGTGAAAGATGATGCTGCAAAAGTTGAAATCAAAAAATATACTCCAAATGAAATTGTTTTGCAGACAGTGGCTTCAACAAACATGCTTTTATTTCTTTCGGATAATTACTACACAGGTTGGAAAGTGAGTGTTGATGGAGAAACTGGTAAAATATATAGAGCGGATTATTCCTTTAGAGCAGTACCAATATTAAAGGGAAACCATAGTGTAAGATTTTCATATAATCCGGATTCTTTCAAGTTAGGATTATGGATAAGTGCAATTTCCTTGTTAGGCATATTAGTTTTAATTATTTTAAAAAAGAAAAATGTTAAATAAAAAATTCACCTATTTAATCCTTGGAATAATATTCTTAGTGGCAGTATTGTTCAGGTTTATTAATCTAAGTTCGTACCCGTCAGGATTCCATCAGGATGAAGCTTCTCTTGGTTATAATGGTTATTCTTTAATGCTGACAGGGAAAGATGATAATGGCAACAAGCTTCCTCTTTATATTGATATGTTTGGTGACAATAGGCCTTCCGGCTATCACTATCTAACTATTATTCCAATAGCACTTTTTGGATTAACGGAGTTCGCTACTAGATTTCCGGGGGCGCTATTTGGCTCGCTCACAATTTTCTCGGTATTTTTCCTAGCGAACGTTATATTTAGAAGCAAAACCGTAGGCTTATTAGCTGCGTTATTGATCGCTGTTTCTCCATGGCATATTGTTATATCTCGCGCAAGCGGTGAGGCTGTAATTGCTTTGTTTTTCATAATCCTTGGTTTCTCTTTATTGTTGCAGGGCCTAACGGAAAATAAAAATAAATTTATTATTTTGGGGACAATCTTTGTCTCAATTAGTTACTTTTTTTACCATACCCCTCGCATATTTGTTCCATTAGCATTCCTTGTGTTCGCAACTTTTCTTTTTCCATTCTGGAAAAAAGAAGTAAAGCTTATCCGAATAAAAATGCTGTTAGTATTTATTTTTCTGAGCGGTCTTGTTTTTTATTTGGTTTTTTTCGTGAATGGAGGAACAGGGAGATATAGTCAGGTAAATATTTTTAATAATTTTGAAACGAAGTTTTTTATATCGCAAGAACTTCAGGAAGATGGACTGGCGCATTCTTTTGGATACTCTTCAAGGATATTTCACAATAAAATCACGAATTATGGGCGGATTTTTTTAGATAATTATCTGCATTATTTTTCAGGAGATTTTCTGTTTACAAAAGGAGGTTTGCCGATTTGGTATAGCGTTCCGCGAATGGGACTGATGTACATTATTGAATTGCCGTTTCTTCTTTTTGGAGTATACGCAATACTTAAGAGCAAGAGTAGAATTCATAAATTACCAATACTGTGGCTGATAATTGCTCCTATTGTTGGCGGAATTACGATGGATGATATTCCCAATGTGAACAGGTCAATTACCATGGTGCCGGTTTTGGAAATTATTGTTGCTATTGGCTTTATTAATGCAATGAACCTTTTTCATAAAAAGAAATTATTTTTTGTAATATTAAGTGTATTTTTATTTTTAGGAAACATTTCATATTTTGGTCACCAATATTTTATAAATGCAACAGTACATAATAATTGGTACAGAAATAACGGATTTTCAAAAATGATGAAAGTAGTTAATGAGAATTACAGCAAATACGACACTATTGTTGTATCTAAGTTTCAGGGAGGAATTTATCCTTTGATTTTGTTTTATTCAAAATTTAATCCTGTAATTTATCAAAAAGAAGGGTCTCCGAAAGATAAAGAATATGGAGGTTTTGGTAAATTTTTCTTTGTTCCGCAAGATTGTCCTTCCGTAAATAAAGACAGTAGATTTCCCAAAGGAAAGTTAATGTATGTAGACAATGGAACCTGCTTAGATAGTGAAATTTTAAATAGCAAAAAGAAAACTTTTATAATTCGGGAGGATGGGGCAAGGGCTTTTAGGATTATTTATGATTAATATTTTAAATAAATCCAGCACCGAATCGGTGCTGGATAAAAAATTAACAACCTACATTATTTTAGCTCTAATAGTTTTAATTGGAATTTTTTTGCGTTTTTGGCAATTGGGTTCTATTCCGTCAGGATCAACGAATGATGAAGTAGCTTATATCTATAATGCATACTCAATTGCTATAACCTCTAAAGACATTGCTGGAAATTTTCTTCCAATATCTTTTAATCTCTTCAATTCTTTCTCGCCTGTAGCAGTTTACATTATGTCTCCTTTTGTTGGAATATTGGGTCTTTCACTTTTTACAGCACGTTTACCGTTTGCATTAATTGGTATAGCGGAAATTTTCTTAATATTTCTAATTGCAAAAAAAATAACTAATAATTATTACATTGCGTTGTCTGCGGCATTTGTTCTTTCTGTTTCTCCTTGGCATTTACAATTTAGCCGTGTTTCATATGATGGAATATTAGCCTTGTTTTTTTATTTACTTGGTATATACGTATTTCTTAAAAAGAAAGATAGAGGAAATATTAACTGGTCATTGCCTGCTTTCCTTTTGGGTTTTTATAGTTATCATGGGACAAAGATATTTATGCTTTTATTTATTCCCGCATTGTTACTTATTTTTAGAAATCAAATCATGGGGAGGAAAAAAGAAGTTTTTATTTTCATAACAGGAATAATTTTAATAATATTATCTTTCTTTTATGTTGTTTATTCTCAAAATGTAAATAGACAAAATGTTCTTCTGGTTAAAAATATAAGCACAATTTCAAGCGTAGTTAATACGGAGCGAGCTTATAATTCCGCTCAGCCCGTATTGCGGAATATATTAAGCAATAAAGTCTTAACCTTTTTGCGCATAATGCGGGAAAATTATCTTGAAGCATTCTCGCCACAGTTCCTTTTTCTATATGGTGAAACCGGAGATAATGAGGAGATTTTTGGGATTGGCCATAGAGGAGTGATGTATATCATAGAACTTCCCTTACTGCTTTTTGGCATTGTATATATTTTGCGTATAAAAAAATTAAGAAATTTTCTTATTCTTGGCCTTCTGATTGCCCCCATTCCATCAGTAATTACCGTTGATAAATCATATGGAATGCGAAGCATAATGATGCTGCCATTCCTTTCTATTATTGCAGGATGCGGAATATATGAAATATGTATAAAATTTAGGGAAATGAAAAAAACCTACTCGGTCGTTTTTATAAGCGCTTTTGTTCTCCTGTATGCATTTCTAATATTGGAATATCTATATCAATATCATTATCGATATGGCATCTATGGCGCAGAGGCATGGTTGAGAAGCTCCAGAGATGTTAGCGAGTACATTGCGCAAGAGAAAGACAAATATAAACAAGTTTATATTGCTAATGAAGGAGGATTGCTTATGCAATATGCGCTTTTTAATCGTGAAGATCCATATTCAGTTCAGGCTGCATATAAGAGTAAGATATTAAAAAATATTTATTTTATCGGTAATTGCATAGATACAGGCAATAAGCCATTTGACCCAAAAATTTATTTGCCTCCAAGCACCCTGTATGTTATTCCCGATTGCTACAAAGAAGTTGCGGTTGAACCTATAAAATCAATAATTCAAGTAGGAGAGCCTTTGCATGCAGTGTGGAAGATTTATAAAAATTAGTCAAAAAATTATTTAAAAAATGATAATTGTAAAAAAAAATCAATGGAGATTTTTCGTGCTTGGCGCAATTGTTATAATTGCTTTGTTTTTGCGTTTCTACCAATTAGGAATTAATCCCCCCAGTCTTGATTGGGATGAGGTAAGCATGGGTTATAATGCATATTCGATTCTCCAGACGGGCGCGGATGAATACGGCAATAAATTTCCCCTAAGTATCCGATCCTTTGACGATTATAAGCCTGCTTTATATACTTATTTAACAGTTCCCTTTATTAAGATATTTGGACTTAATGAGCTTGCGGTGCGTGTTCCTTCGGCGATAATAGGAGTATTGTCTGTTTTGGCAATTTACTTCTTAGTAAAAGAGTTGCTGCAAAAATGGGACAGGAGATATCGGGAGCCAATAGCCCTTATGTCGGCGTTTTTTTTAGCGATTTCTCCTTGGCATTTGCAGTTTTCCAGAGCTGCCTTCGAAGGAAATATCGGACTTTTTTTCTTTATTACCGGCTTTCTGTTTCTGCTCAAATCACTTAGGCATGGGAACTTTTTTTATTTCTCAAGCATTTCATTTTTGTTAAGTTTATATTCATATCACAGTTTCCGTCTTTTTGTTCCGTTATTTCTCCTGGCATTTTTAGTTGTCTTTTGGAAAGGAATTTTGAATTTTAAAAAACAGGCGGTAATTTCTTTAGCGATACTTCTTCTTTTATCCTTTCCAATTTGGAATAGCTTTTTAAGAACAGGGACCGGAACTGGCGCCCGACTATCTATGGTAACTATTTTTTCCGACGTAAAAGTTATTAACCCTTCAATTAAAAGAATTGATTATGATAGAAATAATAATGACTATATCGGCACATTATTTCATAATAGGCGAGTTGCATATACTCTTGCAGCTGCAAAAGGGTATCTGGATCACTTTAATCCTGATTTCTTATTTATTCATGGGGACGGATGGGTGCAACATCATGCTGTTAATGTAGGAATGCTCTATCTTTGGGATTTGCCTTTCATAGTTGCGGGCATATATTATTTGCTTAAAAAACATAATCGTTTTATTTTAATTCTTTTTGCATCTTTTTTACTTTTTCCGATTCCGGCCTCGCTCACAACAGGCACCCCTCATCCCGTAAGAGCAATCGGAATGATTTTGGGATTTCATATTTTTGCCGCAGTAGGCATAGTATTTTTTTGGGAGAAAATAATGCTATTGAAAAAAATATTCATGAGAACGGCAATAATATTGATTATTTTGATTTGCTTCATGATTAATGTGGCTTATTATTTTCATCAATATTATGTGCATACGCCAATTGAGTATGGTTATTTTTGGCAATATGGATATAAAGAGGCCTTAAGTTATGCAAAGGAAAATGAGGCGAAATTTGACAGAGTTATCATGACTTATTTTTATGATCAGCCTTACATTTATTATCTTTTTTACAATAAAATAGATCCGCTTTGGTATCAAAGGAATTGGGATTATAATAAAAACGGTGAAACCGACAGATTCAAACGGGTAATCGGAAAATATACATTTAAAAATATTGAATATTCAAAAGACATTAATCTCGGAAAGACGCTTCTTATTGGTACGCCCGATGAAATTCCCGATAGCGCGCATATCTTAAAAATAATAAAATTCCCCGATGGAAAAACAGCCTTTAAAATCGTTGAAACATGAAAAAATATTACGGTTTATTTGTAGTTTTAATTTTGTCTTTTTGGGCAATTCAGCCTTTCTTTATTTCAGGCTTTTTCCCAATGCATGATGATGCTCAGGTTGCCAGAGTTTTTGAAATGAAAAAAGTGCTTCAGAATGGCGTTTTTCCCGTACGTTCTGTGCCTGATTTGGGGTATGGATATGGGTATCCAATTTTTAATTTTTATGCACCCCTGTCTTATTATGTGGGCAGCGCTTTTATGTTTTTAGGGTTTGATGCCCTAATTGGGACAAAATTAATGATGGCTTTAGGTGTTATTTTAGCGGGTATCTTCATGTATTTCTTAGCAAGAAAATTTTTTGGGGAACTTGGCGGGATAGTTTCCGGCCTATTTTATCTTTATGCGCCTTTCCATGCGGTTGATATTTATGTCCGAGGCGATGTCGCGGAATTTTGGGCATACGCGTTTATACCCTTAGCATTTTTAGGAATTTATAAAAGAAATATTCTAATAGGAACAATCGGATTTGCAGGATTAATCCTTTCACATAATTTGACAGCAATGATGATTACGCCATTCTTATTAATTGTTATATTGTTAAATTGTTATAGTGCTTTTAAAAATAAAAAATCATTCGTACTTAATTCCTCATCATTAATTCTTATTTTAGGATTAGCTCTTTCTGCTTTTTATTGGGTTCCCGCACTGCTTGAGATGAAGAATACAAATGTGCTATCTCAGATTGGTGGCGGAGCAGATTTTCGTGACCATTTTGTTTGCATAAATCAACTTTGGAATAGTTTATGGGGATTCGGAGGCTCAGTTGACGGATGCACCGACGGACTTTCTTTCAAAATCGGCAAGCTTCACATTTTGGTATCCATAGCGGCATTTATTCTTATGCTTTGTTTCAAAAGAATAAGGGAAAGCAAAGCTGGGGCAATCATCTTCCTCTCCTTCTTGGGATTTTTTATATCAGCTTTTTTTATGCTTGAAGCATCAAAACCTATCTGGGAAGCAATTCCGACAATGGCTTTTTTTCAATATCCATGGAGATTTTTGATACTTGCGTCTTTCTTTTCTTCTTTGCTTGCGGGATCTGTAATTTCTTTGTCAAGACAATTTATCATAAAGTCTTATTTAATCGCACTGCCATTGGTATTTTTTCTCTTATTCTTTAATCTAAAACTTTTTATTCCGCAGACTATCCTTTCAAGAACTGCAGCCGATTATACAAATGAAAATACTCTTAAGTGGACTGTTTCAAAAATTTCAGATGAATATTTACCTCCTAATTTCAGGAAACCCAAATCAGAAAAGGATATAGCGAAGAATCCTATTCCGTTTAAAGAAACTACTCTAGAGAAGACTTCAAACGGAGTCTCACTTATTGGCGTTTTAGCTTTGATTATTGGTATAATCTTTAAGTATGCAAAAATCAAGCGTTGAGGTAACAATTCCTGTTTATAATGAAGAAAAAGAGTTGGAAAAAAACATTACGACTCTTTATAAATTTTGCCATAAAAATCTAGGATCTTATGATTGGCATATTACGATTGCCGATAATGCCTCAACAGACAATACCCCCATAATTGCATCTACTCTAATAAAGAAAAATCCTAAAATCTTATATTTCAGACTTGAGCAAAAAGGGAGAGGACGAGCAGTAAAGCGTGTTTGGAGTCAGTCTAAATGTGATTACTGCGTATATATGGATTTGGATCTTTCGACAGATCTTATTCATTTGCCCAAAATTATCCAAAAACTTACATCAGGATATGATATTGCAATTGGCTCAAGGCTTGCGAAAGGGGCAAAGGTAGAAGGAAGAACGCCTATAAGAGAATTAACCTCAAGAATTTTAAATTTTTTCTTCATACAATTTTTCTTCCATACTCATTTTACCGACGCTCAGTGTGGATTTAAAGGAGTAACTAAGAAGGTTGTTGTAGATCTTATTCCAAAAGTTAAGGATAATGGATGGTTTTTTGACGGAGAACTTTTAATAATTGCGGAAAAAAGCGGCTATAAAATTTATGAAGAGCCTGTTCATTGGATAGACAATCCCGGTTCAACAGTACGTTTGATATCGACAATCTGGGGAGATTTAATGTCAATAAAGAGATTGCTTCAAACACAGCCTTGGAAAATAAGATAAATTATGGAAAAGCTTAATATAGATTTGATAATAAAAAGGTCAATACGCGGCATTTTCACTTTGATATCTAGAACATTTTTTTTAAACATTATTTCTTTTGTTTCCTTTTTGGTTATAACAAGCGTATTGGGCGCTTCGGAAATAGGTATTTATACTGCGGTAATTGCGATTCAGAGAGTTATAGCGTTTTTTACAGATTTTGGCTTGGGAGCGGCCCTAATACAGAAGAAGGAAGAATTAAAGCAGGGAGATATAACTACGAGCTTCACTGTTCAGGCGCTAATTACCCTTTCGATATTTATTTTGGTTTTCATTTTTCTTGGACAATTTGCAGCTTTTTTCAAGCTAAATGCGCAGGCTCAGGAACTTCTTCTGGTTCTAGTTTTTACAATTTTTCTTTCTTCTTTTAAAACCATTCCATCTATCCTTCTGGAGCGCTCTCTTAAATTTGGCAAACTGGTTTTTCCTCAGATTGTCGAATCTTTAATTTTTAATGGGATATTGGTTGCCTTAACTCTTAGCGGTTACGGAATTTCTTCTTTCAGCTGGGCTTTTCTTGTGTCCGGTTTGATAGGAATTCCATTCTACTATTTTGTTAGTCCTTGGAAAATCCGTATCGGAATAAACAGAGAGTCGTTGAATTATCTCAAATATGGGCTTCAGTTTCAGGCTAAAAACGTTTTAGGCACAATTAAAGACGATCTCTTAACGGTTATACTTATTCGTTTTCTGTCATTTACGCAGATTGGATATATCGGTTTTGCGCAAAGACTCGCGTTTTATATATTTCGATATGTGGTTGATAGTGTTACCAAGGTAACTTTTTCCGCATATTCTAGGGCTCAAAACGACTTATTGTTTTTGAAAAATGCCATTGAGAAATCTTTATTTTTCGTCAGCGCAAGTATGTTTCCTGTACTTTTTGGGCTTATTGTCGTTTCCCCCTATCTGATAAAATTTTATCCGAACTGGCATAATAAGTGGGAGCCTGCAGTTTTCAGCATTGTATTTTTTTGCCTTAATGCTGCTGTTTCTTCCCTGTCGGGAATTTTGGTTAACGTACTTGATGCTACCGGAAAAGTTAAAGTTACACTGAGACTTATGGCGATATGGACTGTTTTGATTTGGATATTTACTCCTCTTTTCATATATTTTTATGGATATAATGGAGTTTCCGTAGCTTCCTTTTTGGTAACAATAACGATTATCTATACGGTCTTTTTAGTTAACAAAATTGTCAAATTTAAATTTTTACCTAGCATTATTAAGCCTTTAGGAGCATCCTCCTTAATGTCAATAGCGGTTTTTATTCTTTCCAATCTTTTTGCAAAAGATTTCCTGTCGCTTGTTTTTGTTATACTCATAGGAGGATCGGTTTACTTAGTTTGCCTATTTGCTCTTTCCGGCAAAGAACTAAGAGCTGATTTGGTGAGATTCGGAATAAAAATATGAATAAGAAGAATACGCTTTCTGTCGTAGTTTCGGTTTTCAGTGGAGAAAAAGTGCTTGATGAGTGTCTAAGATCAGTATCTTGGATTAAGGAAATTATTGTTGTAAATAACTCCTCAACGGACAAAACTTTAGAAATAGCCCGCAAATATACAGACAAAATTTTTACAAGACCAAATAATCTAATGCTTAATGTCAATAAAAATTTTGGTTTTTCAAAGGCATCGAGTGATTGGATTTTAAGCTTGGACGCGGATGAAAGAGTTACGCCGGAACTAAAAGCGGAGATCGAATCAAGAATTAAGAATTATGAATCAGGAATAAACGGCTTTTGGATTCCCAGAAAAAATATCATTTTTGGTAAATGGATAGAGCATGCAGGTTGGTATCCGGATCCTCAGCTAAGACTTTTTAGAAACGGAAAAGGAAAATTTCCGGAAGAGCATGTGCACGAAATGGTGAAAGTTGAGGGTGATGTAGGTCATATGAAAAACAATATAGTTCATCATAACTATGAGAGCATTTCCCAGTTTCTCAATAAGGTATCCACTATTTATGGTCCAAATGAAGCAGAGCAATTAATTAAGAAAGGATATAATTTCGATTGGAGAGATGCTGTCCGATTTCCGGTTAAGGAATTTTTAAGCCGCTTTTTCGCAAGAGAAGGTTACAGGGATGGATTTCATGGGCTGATGCTTTCTCTGCTTATGGCTTTTTATCATCTCATTGTCTTTGCGTATATTTGGGAAAAACATAATTTTAAGCAAATCAATGATGGAGAAATATTAGCTGAGACAAAGAAAGAAATAGCTAAAGCTTCAAAAGATTTATTTTTCTGGTTCTCAAAAGAAGAAGCAAAATTTATCAAAAACCCCCTAAAGCAAATCTTCCACAAAATTTTAAGAAAAATTAAGCCATGAAGCATGTTGTTATTTCCCTTCTAAATTTCAACGGCAAGAAAAATACCCTTGAATGCTTAGAATCTCTAAAAAATATAAAAAAGGATAATTTTAAATTGACCATTGTAGTTGTTGATAACGCGTCAACCGATGGCTCGGCCGAAAGTATTAGGCATTATGTATCAAGCAGTAAGTACGATGGAGTTAAGATTATTGAAAATAAGAGGAATTTGGGATTTTCCGGAGGGCATAATATGACTATTAAATATGCGTTGGAAAATAGCGCAGACTATATTTTAATTCTAAATAATGATACGTATGTAGACAAAAATTTTCTTACAGGGTTGTTGAGCGTAGCAGAGAGAAATAGCAATGTTGGGATTTTAATTCCCAAGATATATTTCGCGCCTGAATTTGAATACCATAAGAATAGATACTCGGAAAATGAAATCGGCAAAGTTTTATGGTATGCAGGCGGGAAAATGGATTGGGCAAATGTCATTGGGTACAACCGCGGAGTAGATGTGGTAGACAAAGGGCAATTTGATAAAATCGAAGAAACAGAAATCGCAACAGGCTGCTGCATGCTTCTGACAAAAGAAGCTATTGACAGGGTTGGAATGTTTGATGAAAGGTATTATTTATATTATGAAGATGCGGATTTAAGCATGAGGGCAAAGAAGAAAGGTTTTAAGATTGTCTATGTGTTCGGATCTATAATTTGGCATAAAAATGCCGGATCGGCAGGAGGGTCGGGATCCGTACTTCAGGACTATTATATTACAAGAAACCGTTTGCTTTTTGGTTTTCGATATGCTCCGATTCGTTCCAAATTAGCGCTTTTTAGAGAAAGCTTATCTTTGCTTTTAAGGGGAAGACAATGGCAGAAGCGAGGAGTCATAGATTTCTATCTTGGGAGACTGGAAAGGGGAAGCTATAATGTATGACCCTTCAACTTTGTTCAGGGTCATACTGAGCTTGTCGAACGTATGATTAAAATTTCAGGAATTGTAATTACGAAAAATGCAGAAAATTTAATTGCAGATTGTCTGGATTCGTTATCTTTTTGTTCGGAGATTGTAGTTGTTGATAATGTTTCTTCCGATAGGACAAGGGACATCGCAGAGAAAATGGGAGCTAAAGTCATTGAATATTCCTCAGACGACTTTGCCGATATGAGGAATATGGGTATGAAAAAAGCAATGGGAGAATGGCTTTTGTATGTAGACGCGGATGAAAGAGTAACTTCTGCGCTTCGTGAAGAAATAATCAAATCAACAAATAATCCAACAAACAAAAACGTGGGGTTTCGTATAAAGAGAAAGAATTTTTATTTTGGTTCTGCAAAGCAGAATGAGTGGCCTTATGTAGAACGTTTGGAAAGATTGTTTAAAAAAGATTCTCTAAAAGAATGGTATGGACAGCTTCATGAGAGTCCAAATGTTAAGGGTGAAATCGGAGAGCTTGATGGATATCTTTTTCATTATACACACAGGGATCTTTCTTCGATGGTTAAAAAAACAATTGAGTGGTCGAAAATTGAAGCGGAGTTGCGTTATAAAAATGGTCATCCCAAAATGACTTGGTGGAGATTTCCTCGTGTCATGGTTACAGCTTTTCTGGATTCTTATATAAGGCAGGGTGGTTGGAAAGTTGGAACAGTTGGGCTGATAGAGAGCATGTATCAATCATTTAGTATTTTTGTTACTTACGCCAGATTATGGGAAATGCAAGAAAAATTAAAAATGAAAAATGAAAAATGAAAAATGAAAAGTTAAGGAAATTTTTATATGGTTTTTTTTGCGTCATATTGGTTTCTATAATTCTTATCCAGCCGATATCAGTGTTATATAGTCAAAGAGCCAGCTTTTTCTCTAAGGGGTATTCAAAAATATATAATTATTTAGAGTCTTCGTATTACTCGTCTCAATATGTAAAGAAAGAGAATCCGGGCATTATGCCTGACGACACTTTTGAAGCATTTGTTGGAGGAGCATTTTTACGGGGAGTTAATCCTATCAATATTGTGCATGAACATCCACCAATGGGTAGATACATTATTGCTTTTTCAATTTTACTTTTTGATAATGCGCGTACCCTCATACCACCTTTATTAGCGCTTTCTCTTATTGTATGTTTTCTCATTGCAAAAATAATAATAAAAAATTCATTGTTAGCTCTGATTCCTGTAGCAATTTTTTCGAATGACCCTTTATTTATCAGTAAGCTTCAATACACACCATTACTTGAGTCAATCCAGTTGCCTTTTATTTTATTAAGTCTGTATTTTTTTATCAAAGGAATACAGGATAAAAAAAGTTTTAGATGGTTTGTCTTAGCTTCTCTCATGGTAGGATTTGTAATAAGTATCCGTTTTTTTATTTTGGGAATGACGCTATTTTGCGCGATGTTCCTATATTTTGTAATAAGCAAAAAATTCAACAAGCAATTCATTTATTTTGTAATATCAACACCCATATCTCTCATAGCTTTATTTGCCTCATATACAAAAACCATATTGGACGGATATTCTTTGTGGCAAATTTTAGGAGTCCAAAAATACCTGTTTTATTATCATCAGACTAAGCTTGAGAATTCTTTTTCATTCTGGGATTTGATACTTTTTAACAGATGGCATACCTGGTGGGGAAATAGAAGTATTATTCACGACAACACATGGTTTATTGTATGGCCAATCGCAATATTTTCAACATTTAGTTTTCTGATAGCATCATTGATAAGAATAGTGCGCATGAATGAAGGAGAAAAATTCCTGTCTATTTGGGTATTAATTTATTGTGGACTTCTTTCCGCTGGAAATTCAACAACTAGATATTTCTTACCGCTTGTGCCGGTGCTATATATACTGATGATTTCATTCTTTGTACGCATTATTTATCCGCGTACATGTTTGAAAGAAAAATAAATTATGAAAAATAAAATCCTAAATTATTGGCCGGTAATTGTTATCTTTATAATCTGGTTCATTTTTGCAAATCCGTATTTTTTAAAAAATAAAGTTCCTTTTCCTTCAAATTATCAAGTAAATAATTTTGCTCCGTGGAGCACTAACAGCAAGTTTTGGGGTCCTGTGAAAAACAGCGCTATGCCGGATATTATTACTCAAATATATCCGTGGAGACATCTGGCAATTAGTTTTTGGAAACAAGGACAAATACCCCTTTGGAACCCATACACTTTTTCAGGCAATCCTCTTTTGGCCAATTATCAATCGGCAGCGCTATCGCCATTCAATATTCTTTTTTTTATACTTCCTTTTGCTGATGCTTGGAGTATCCTTGTTCTTTTGCAGCCATTACTAGCAAGTTTATTCATGTATTTATTTGTAAGAAATCTTAGAGTAGGTAAGGTAGGTAGCTTGATATCATCTGTTTCCTTTATGTTTTGCGGCTTTATTACCGCCTGGATGGGTTACGCAACCTTAGGGTACGCTATCTTATTTTTGCCATATTCTCTTTATTGTGTAGAAAAATATCATGAGACAAGAAAAAATATTTTTTTATTCCTATTGTCTCTGACATTACCCCTAGCTTTTTTCAGCGGACATTTTCAAACAAGTTTATATTTTCTGATTGCGCTTTTTGCCTATATAATTTATAAGTTTGCCTCAACAAGAAATATGCATAATACTTTATACTTAATACTTTATACTTTCTTTGGAATACTTTTTATAATGCCGCAAGTCTTGCCATCAATAGAATTATACCTTGGGTCTTTCCGGAGTTCTTTTTTTCAGTCAGGCGGTATTCCCGTAGAATATCTTCCATCATTCTTAGCTCCTGACTTTTTTGGCAATCCTGTTACTGGAAACAATTGGTTTGGCAATTATGCTGAGTGGAATGCATACGTAGGAATTTTGCCCATTATGCTTGCTATCTATAGTCTTTTGAGGATAAAGAAGCCTCGAGTACTTTTTTTCTTCATTCTTGGATTATTATCTCTTATTTTAGCAATAAATAATCCAATTTCTACATTTATTCAAAATCTTCATATGCCGGTTTTGTCAGCAGGCGCTATCAATAGAATTATTATTTTGTTCAGTTTCTCTTTTGCTGTTCTTGCGGGGTTTGGTTGCGATCAGCTTCTTTTAGATATTAAAAAAGGAAATAAGAAAATGATTTTTGCCTGGCTTAGTTTATTTGGTTTTTTATTTATTATTTTATGGATAGTAATTTTTCAAAAGCTATTTATTCCGCTGGATAAAATTGCTATTTCAAGGCAAAATTTAATTTTACCAACGATATTATTTCTAGCAGCATCTACCTTAGTTTTTTTTGCAGTAATACTTAGGAAAATAAAGCATAGCAGAGTGTTGTACATTTTTTTATCTTTGGGATTTGTAGTTTTGGTTACGTTTGACATGCTTAGATTTGCTATTAAGTGGATGCCGTTTGATCCTAAAAACCTTGTTTTTCCGGCATTTTCTACGACGCAAGCATTCTCTAGGATTTCCGGATTCAATAGGGTTTTTGGAAATCTTGGGGGAGAGGCAACAATGTATTACGGATTACCTTCGGTTGAAGGATACGATGCCTTATATAGCAAAAGATATGGACAATTTATAGGTTACATAGGGAATGAAGAATTCATAGAATCTAATTGGTCAGTTGTTCTTTTTCCAAAAAATTCTAAGAATACCTCCAAAGCGATTAATTTATTGGATATAAAATATATTGTTCACAAGCTGACAGATGATGGAGTTTCCTGGACTTTTCCTTATTGGACATATCCAAAGGGGCAATTTAATGTAATTTACAAAGATAATTATTACAGGTTTTATCAAAATAACAATGTTCTTCCTCATGCTTTTCTGGTTGGAGAATATAGGGTTATTAAAGACAAAAAACAAATTCTTAAAACAATATTTAGTGATAATTTTAAGCCAAGACGCGAAATTATCTTAGAAGATGATCCTAAGATTACTAAGGTCAATGGAGACGTTGGAGATGCTAAAATTACTAATTATCAGCCAAATAATATTGAGATTTCAGTTGATTCAAAGAACAATGCTTTGCTGTTTTTGGCAGATAACTATGATAAGGGATGGAAGGCAAGCGTAGATGGAAAAGATACTTCAATTCTAAGGGCAAATTATACTTTTAGAGCAATAAAAATTAATGAAGGAAAACACGTTGTTAGATTTTGGTATGATCCGCGGAGCTTTAAATTAGGAATTTATCTGGCAATCGGAGGAATGGTTGGAATTTTAATTACGATTTTGGTTTCCAGAAAAGCAAATCCTTCAAAACCATCTTTTTCTTAGCAAAACCAAAAAGATAAACAATTTCCAAGATTCCGAGAGTATTTGCTACCAATATTGCTATGAACCAATTTCTCTGGCTATGTTTTGAGGCATTCCATAAGGCAATTCCCTTCCAGGCAATAGACCATGCGAGCAAAGCAAACTGCAGAATGGGTGAAATAGAAGGGATTGAATTCATATCTCCTAGATTACCATAGCTTTACGAGCTTTGCAAGGGCATTAAAAATTGATAGAATTGAATGATGAGGATTGGGATTTTCGATCCGTACTTAGATACATTAAGCGGAGGAGAAAAATACATGTTGTCAATTGCTTCGTGTTTGGTTCAAGAGTATGAAGTATTTATTTTTTGGGATAAGAGCAAAGAAGATAAAATAAAACAAACAGCTCTAAAAAAACTAGGAATAGATTTATCCTCTGTCAAGTTTTATTCCAACATTTTTGATAAAAAAACCTCTTTGTTGTCGAGATTCGTTCAGTCAAGGAAATTTGATGCAATAGTTTATTTAAGTGATGGCAGCATTCCAATTGTCGGATCAAAGTTATTTATTCATTTCCAGTTTCCAATAGAGTGGATTAACGGAAATTCTATGAAAACCAGAATAAAGCTATTTTTTGTAAAGAAAATATTTTGCAATTCATATTTTACGAAAAGTTTTATTGATAAAAAATTAGATGTAAAAAGTGACGTTTTATACCCTCCGGTCAATTTACACGTTGTCAAGAATATGGAAAAAGAAAATATTATTCTGCATGTTGGCAGATTTGATGTGGATTTCCATGAGTCTAATTATAAGAAGCAGGATGTTATGATTGACATTTTTAAAAAAATGATTGATGCGGGATTAAAGAACTGGAAATTTAAATTGGTAATAGGCGTTAGGGATGGGGATGAAGAAAAACTGAATAAGCTTAGAACAATCTCAGAAGGATATCCAATAGAGCTAATTGTAAATATTCCAAACCAAAAGCTTTGGGAGTATTACTCAAAAGCAAAAATTTATTGGCACGCAACCGGATATGGAGAGAATTTGCAAAAATATCCTGAAAAAGCCGAACATTTTGGAATTTCAACAGTTGAGGCAATGGGATCAGGTTGTGTGTCTGTGGCATTTAATGCAGGAGGGCAAAAGGAAATTATCGAAGATAATAAAAATGGATATTTGTGCAATAACATAGAAGATTTCATATCCAAAACTAATGCCTTGATTAAGGATGAAAATTTATTAAGGAAAATATCGATAGCTTCAATAAGAAGATCAAGTATATTTAGTGGAGATAGATTTTGTAAAGAATTAAAAAAAATTATTAACGAATGAAGAAAATATTGCCGTATTTATTTATTGTGTTGTTGGTTTCTGTGTTTTTTTGGCAGTTTTTTGTTAGGGGATTGTTCCCAATTCCGTCAGATACAATTATTGGGCTTTATCATCCATTTAGAGATTTATATGCTAAGAATTATCCTAATGGCATCCCCTTTAAAAATTTTTTAATCACTGATCCCGTACGTCAGCAATATCCCTGGCGGGAGTTAATAATTTCGTTAGAGAAGAAGCTGGAATTACCATTATGGAATCCATATAATTTTGCAGGTACACCGCTTTTGGCCAATTTCCAATCCGCTCCTTTTTATCCGCTAAACATTTTATTTTTTATGATGCCATTTGCTACGGCATGGAGCTTGTTAGTGTTTTTTGGGCCATTGCTTGGCGGAATATTTCTATATTCGTATCTTAATAATCTTAAGCTTAGCAAGTGGTCAAGTGCGTTGGGAGGATTCGTATTCGCTTTTTCTGGTTTTTCTGTTGCATGGATGGAATGGGGGACGATAACGCATGTTGGGTTATGGCTGCCATTAATTCTTCTCTCAATTGATAAGCTATTTTTAAATAAAAATAGTCTCAAATGGATTTTTATATATTTGTTTTCCTTAATATCTTCTTTTTTTGCAGGACATTTACAGATATTTTTCTATCTTTTTATTTTTTCATGGATTTATTTCTTAATGCGGTGGATGCAGTTAGGTTGGCAGAAAAAAATATTATCTTTATTCATAATTCTTAATTCATTATTCGTAATTCTTACTGCGGTTCAGTGGATTCCGACTCTTCAGTTTATTTTTTTATCAGCAAGAAATGTGGACGTAGTAGATTTCAATAATCCCGGCTGGTTTGTTCCATGGCAACATCTTATCCAATTTATCGCTCCTGATTTTTTTGGCAATCCTACAACCCTCAATTATTGGGGAGTGTGGAATTATGGGGAGCTTGTTGGATATGTGGGGATCGTTCCTTTAATCCTGGCATTATTTGTTATGTTTTATCGAAGAGATAGGAAAACTTTATTTTTTGGAACACTTTTTTTTCTGAGTATAATTTTTTCTTTTCCAACTTTTTTTGCAAAAATTCCGTATATTCTAAAAATCCCTTTTCTTGCTACAGCTCAACCAACACGTCTTTTATTTGTAGCTGATTTTACTTTGGCTATTTTATCCGCTTTAGGCTTTGATTATTTACTCAAAAGCAAAAGAAAAATTACTGTATTTTATCCTCTGATTTTTATTACAATTATCTTAGCGGGTCTTTGGATTTTTATTCCCAAAGAACATTTGTCAGTTGTAAAAAGTAACTTATTTTTCCCCACACTTCTTTTAATAACTTCATCAGCCTTATTTCTTGTTCTGATAATTGTTCAAAAGAGAAATAAGCTTACAACGATGGTATGTATTGGAATAGTTATGCTTACGGTATTCGACTTGTTTCGTTTCGGTTGGAAGTTTACTCCGTTTACCCAAAGCTCTTATCTTTTTCCTTCCACAAAAACAATTACTTTTTTGCAAAAAAATTTAGGAAATTCCAGAATTATGACAACAGATTCGAAAATTCTTCCTCCTAATTTTTCCGCTATTTACAGATTGCAAAGCGTTGATGGTTACGATCCCTTGTATCTTTTAAGATACGGGGAATTAATTGCGGCATCGGAAAGAAAAAAGGCAGATATTATTCCTCCATTTGGCTTTAATCGGATTGTCACCCCGCATAATTATGATTCAAAAATAATAGATTTGTTAGGCGTTAAATACGTTCTAAGCTTGTCAGAGCTAGACTCGTCCAAACTTAGAAGGGTTTTTCAGCAGGGAGAAACAAGGGTATATGAAAATAAAAAAGCCTTGCCCCGCGTATTCTTTGTTTCAAAAATAACACACGCTAGGGATAATAAGGAGGCAATAAGATTAATGTTCAATGATTCGTTTATTCCCGGAGATACGGCAATTATCGAGCTTGCCCAAGGTGGCGTATCTGTTTCACCTCTAAGGTGGAAAGTAGGAGAAGCAGAGATTGCTCAATATTCAGAAAATAAAATAGTTATAAATACAAAAAATACAGGAGATGGATTCTTGGTCTTGACAGACAGTTTTTATACCACATGGAAAGTGATGGTAGATGGAATTGAAGCGGAAATATATAGAACAGACTATAATTTTAGAGGAGTTGTTGTGCCTTCGGGAAAACATAGAGTAGAATTTTATAATTCTTTATTTTAAATATGAATATAAGCATTGTTATACCAAATTATAACGGGGAAAACATCTTGGAGAAAAATTTGCCCAAAGTGTTGGAATCCGCAGGGAATGCAGAGGTAATTGTTGTTGATGACGCATCAACCGATGAATCATTGAAAAAGCTGAATAATTTTAAAACGAAGATAAAAGTTATAAAAAATGAAAAAAATTTAGGTTTTTCCTCAACCGTAAATAAGGGAGTTAGGGAAGCAAAAGGAGAAATTGTTATTCTTTTAAATACAGATGTTGTTCCTGAAAATTCTTTTTTAAAACCTCTTTTGGAACATTTTGAAGATAAAAAGATTTTTGCCGTTGGTTGCATGGATAAAAGTATCGAAGGTGACGAAACAATATTAAGGGGAAGAGGGGTTGGACAATGGAAAAGAGGCTTTCTTATCCATTCTCGTGGGGAAGTTAATAGGACAGACACTCTTTGGGTCAATGGTGGTAGTGGGGCATTTAGAAAGTCCGTATGGGAAAAACTTGGAGGATTTGACGAGCTGTACAATCCTTTTTATTGGGAAGATATTGATTTGTCGTATCGAGCGTTGAAAAGCGGATACAAAATAGTTTTTGAGTCCAAAAGCGTTGTAGTGCATGAGCATGAAAAAGGAGCAATAAAAAGTTCTTATTCAAATTTTAAAGTAAAAACAATTGCGTACAGGAATCAATTTATTTTTGTTTGGAAAAATGCAACGGATCTAAATTTACAATTTTCCCATTTCTTGTGGCTTCCTTATTATTTTATAAAAGCATTTATGAAAGGCGATATAGCATTTTTCAAAGGATTTTTCAATGCTTTCTTATTGTCACCAAAAATTATAGCTTCTAGTTTTAATAGTCAGAGATTATTCCTCAAAAAAGACAGCGAGATACTTAAAGAATTTGTATGAAAAAAATTTGGAATTTTTTGCTAACAGAAAAAAGATATATAGATTTACTTTCTTATCTTCTTTGTATTTTATTCGCAATTGCCGGAATTTTAGTGTCCGTTAATAGATTTTGGCAATATGAAGTTTTCTATTATGATTTTGGTATTTTCGATCAGGCAATTTGGAAAGTTTCCCAGCTGAGAGCTCCGATAATTGAGCATCTTATTGTCGGAGGCAAATGGATATTTGCCGATCATTTTAGTCCTAGCATTTTTTTATTGGCGCCTTTTTATTGGTTAACTGCGAAGAGCGAGATGCTTCTAGTTGTTCAGGCAATATCTGTGGGATTTAGCGGGGTAATTTTGTATAAAATTGGAATAGGCATTCTGAAAAATAAGTTATCAGCTCTGTGTGTATTAATTTGTTATTTATTTTTTTTAGGACTTCAAAATGCGGTTATTTCAGATTTTCACGAGCTCACTATTATGACTTTGCCTCTCATGCTTACGTTTTGGGCGATTGTCCATCGGAAAAGATGGTATTATTTTTTATTTTTTATTATTACATTAGGGTTTAAAGAATCAACTTTTCTTTTAGGAATAAGCATAGGAATATTAATTTTTTTCTTAAGAAGAGAATGGTTAAAAATTGGTTTAATTACGATATTCCTGTCAATTGTTTGGGGATATTTGAGTATAAAAGTAATTATACCTGCGTTTTCGAATGGGTTTTATTTGTACATGCCTTCTTTAAGCGCAAATCTTTTTGATAATGTGCAAGCTTTTGTTGACAATCCTCTTAAACAAAGAACTTTATTTTATAGTTTGTGGAGCTTTAGTTTTCTTTCTTTTCTGGCTCCGGAGTTTTGGTTGTTGCTTTTGCAGGATTATGCAACGAGATTTATTGGAAGTCCATGTTGTACGAGATGGGATATGGGATTGCATTACAATGCGCAAAGTGCAGTGATTTTAGCAGTTTCAAGTATGTTTGCATTAAAACGTTTACAAAAAACAAAAATTATTTCCAGGTGGGTGCCTTTATTGGCAATGCTAATTATCGGTAATGCGCTGTTCCTTTATAGATTCGAGCTGCATGGTCCTTTTGCCTTAGCGTACAATCCGGCATTTTACAAGCACACTAAAGACTTCACATTTTTAAATGATTTAATTGGAAGAATACCGGCTGAAGTTTCAGTTATGACCCAAAATAATTTAGCTCCGCATTTTACTCATCAAAAAATATTTTTTTTAACACGTGATTACGAAAGCTATAAGCCTGAATATGTTATTTTGGATGTAAGGACTGGACAAAATCCAAACAATTTCTTTGGAATAAAAGATATTCATGGCATTTTGGAATTATTGCAAAATGACACCAAGTATGAGCTAACATACAAAACAAAAGATCAATTTATCTTTCGTAGGATAAGAATATGATGAAATTATCCATTATCATTCCTGTTTTTAATGAGGAGAAAACTATTTCGCAAATGCTTGAAAAAATAAATAGACTTGATGTGGACAATGTAATAAAACAGGTAATCATTGTAAACGATGGATCTACAGACCGAACTAAAAATGAAATTGAAAATTTTGTCAAAAACCATTCGGAAGTAAAAAGCGTTACTCATGCAAAAAATCAGGGCAAGGGAGCAGCTATCAGAACGGGAATTGAGACTGCGACAGGGGAATACGTCGTAATTCAGGATGCAGACTTAGAATATGATCCGAAAGACATAGGAAAACTTGTGAAGCCGATTTTAAACGGTACAAGCAAGGTTGTTTATGGTACCCGTCTTAATAGATTACCAAGTTTTTCTCGAGAAGAAAGAACGCCCCAATTTCTGCTTCATTATCTTGGTAATAAATTTTTAAGCTTATTAACGAGCATTTTATATGGACAATGGATTACAGACATGGAAACCTGTTACAAACTTTTCCCGAGAAAAGCTGTGGAAAATATGAAATTAAATGCCAGAGGTTTTGAGTTTGAGCCTGAAATCACAGCGAAATTGTTAAAAAAAGGATATAAAATTTTGGAAATTCCAATCTCTACAAAGCCAAGAGGATACGACGAGGGCAAAAAGTTAAATACATTTAGAGACGGGACTATTGCCCTTTGGAGTTTATTGAAATATAGATTTGTAGATTAATATCTTATGCATCCCTTGCTGGAAGTAACAATTTTTCTATTTGCCATTTTAATCTTCTTTTATTTGCCTGGAAAGTTTTTATTGGTAAAATTAAAACTTTCTCTTGATTCTCCGGAAGATTTATTTCTTCCTTTTGTTGTAGGCGTGATGTTGTTTACATTAATTTCCTATATTTTTTCTTGGTTAAAATTGGAAATTATTATTTTACCCTTGTTTTTGATAGTCAGTTTCCTCGCTTTTAAAAGTAAGAAATGGATTCCAAGAAGTATCAACAAGCGTCATCGAATACCTCTTTTTATAGTACTTATTTTGGCAATCATCTTTAGTCTTAGCATGCTAACATCTGGAGTCTATGATAACACCATTAAATATGGAAGGGATGATTTATGGCATTTGGCTCTCATTAATGAACTGAAGGCTAATTTTCCGCCAGATAATCCCGGATTCGCAGGAGTTTCCTTAAGAGGTTATCATTTTTTTTACAATTTTATTTTAGCAAAAGTTAGTAATATTTTTTTCATTTCTCCTCTTTCATTATATTTTCATTTTTTCCCATTATTTATAGCTTTGTTATGGGGATTGGGGGTTTATTCGCTTATGTATGTCTGGAGCAAGAGGGTAGCTATTACTCTCTGGGCAGTTTTTTTAACTCAGTTTGGGGGAAGCTTTGCTTTTATCCTAAAACTGAGGGGACATGAAAACTTAAGCTTAGATAGCGCTTTCGGCATACAACAGCCTTCAACAGCGCTTATAAATCCGCCTTTTGCAATTTCAATTGTCATTATTATCGCAGTTCTTTTTGCTTTTTACCAATATTTTGTAACTAAGGAAAAAAGTTGGCTAATTCCCATCGTCTTATGCATCGGACTTGTGAGCATGTTTAAAGTTTATGCGGGAATAATATTGCTTGGGAGTTTATTGCTCCTTGCGCCTTTACAATTGTTAAAAAAAAATTTCATGTTTCTTATTGCGTGTTTTTTTATTGGTATTTTATTTGCCACTACATACGGAATTCTTAGAGATCCTTCGTCTGTCCTTATTTTTGCGCCGTTTTGGGCTCCCCATAGTGTGCTTATAGATAATATGCCGTGGTATGGATATGCAGAAAAAATGTATACCTATACAAAACTTTCTGTAATAAAAGGCATAATAGAGACAGAGCTGTATAGCTGGTATGTTTTTTTCTTTGGTAATTTGGGCACTAGACTTATTGGATTATTATTTTTATCGTTGTTTCTATTGAAAAAATACAAGAAACCGTCGCTTTTCGCGTTAACTGTTTTAATAATGACGTCAATATCTATCTTAATCCCGCTCTTTTTTATTCAATCAGGGAAAGTATTTGAAATAATTCAGATGGCGTGGTACTTCTTGTTTTTCATTTCTCTTTTTGCCGCATTTGGACTCCGTGCGTTTTTTGATCTTCGTTTTAATAAAATAATAAAAATTGTTTTCTTTGTCGTAATTATACTATTGACGCTGCCCTCAGCTTACGAGCCTTACAAAAGTTATTTTAATGCCATTCATTCTCGTGGTTCATCATTATCAGATCCTTATTTTCAAGCAATGCAATTCTTAAAATCAGAAGGACACTATAATAAGACAGTAATAGAGATACCGGATAAAAAAGTAAATGATAAGGAAAAATCTATACTGGGCTGGTATAGTGGGTCGTCGCCGGCGATTGTAGCATTTGGTAATAAAAGAAGTTATCTTAGTAACGAATATATTGATTTTACGGGAGTTGATGTTAAGCCTAAAATTGATTTTATCCGTAAAATCATTTTACTTAACAATTTGCCTTTAAATAAATCCAGAGAATATGCAAATCTACAAAAAGAAGTAAAGCAAGGCTTAAAAGATAATAAAATTTCTTTTATTTATAGTCCGTATCCGCTATTATCTTTTGAAAAAATGGACTCTATCCATAAAGTTTTTGAAAACAGTGCTGCTAGTATATATAAAGTAGAATAAAAAAAATATTAACAGTATAATTAAACAGCTAATCGAGGGTTTTTAGCTTTATGTTTCTGATTCCAAATTATGTTTAAAAAACACTTTCCACTTCTTTTAATCCTCCTTTTGGCTCTAATTCTCAGATTTTGGCAATTGGGAGAAATTCCGTCTGGAATTCATATGGATGAAGCAGATACGGGATATTCAGCATACAGTATCCTAAAAACAGGTCTTTCGCAATATGGAAGTTTTAATTTACTTGCCTTAGAAGAAAGTTCAGGAGGCACACATCCGCCTCTTTATATATATTTGATCATTCCGCTTATTAAAGTTTTTGGTCTAAATATTTTTGTTGAAAGAATTCCTTCTGCAATATTTGGGGTATTGATGGTTCCTATTCTTTTTTTAATCGTTAATAAATTATTTAGATCAAAAGGAGTTGCTGCTGTAGCTGCGCTTTTAATAGCGGTAAATCCATGGGCAATACACATATCACGCCAAGGTTTACTTGAATCAATTGCGCTTTTCTTTGTTTGTCTTGGCACACTGTTGTTCTTATATGCTAGTGAAAAAAATAGATATTTATATATATTGTCTGCTATTTCTTTTGGTTTGTCACTTTTCTCATATGACGCACCAAAAGTTTTCTTACCCCCTTTCATATTGCTTCTAGTCTTTTATAAAAAAGACGATTTGATTAAAATAAAGAAATACTTCATGTATTTTTTGATTATATTTGGAATGTCTTTCCTTTTAATTCTGAAAGTGTTGTATTTTGACGGGCAAATGGGAGATTATAATAGCGTAAGCATATTTGACAAGACTGGAATAGAAAGAACGGTAAACAGAGAACGCAATGAAACCAAGGCGCCTTTATGGTTAAGTAGCATTTTTCATAACAAAGCTACTGTTGCCCTGGGGAGATTTGAAACAAGCTATTCTTCAATATTTTCTTTGAATTGGTTTTTTCTTAATGGGCAAGGTAACTTGCAGCAGTCGGTTGCTAAGCATGGGCAATTCCATCTATTCGAATTGCCTTTTTTCTTTTTAGGTTGTTTTATTATTTTTACGAAAAACAAAAAAATAGGTTTTTTTCTCTTAACCTGGATTTTGCTTGGAGCGATTCCAGGAGGAATAACCACTGGTAATTATCCATATCGTTCCGTACTGCTTTTGCCTGTACCTATAATATTTTCATCAATCGGAATTGTTTGGCTTTGGAATTATATAAAAAAATTTAAGATTCCTATTAGTTTTACAGCGAGACTAAGCCTAGTGGTTACTTGTATAATATTTGTAATAAGCTATTTATTTACTTATTTTTTTGATTATCCTGTATACGCATCTGAATCATGGGCAAAACAGCAAAATGATGCATTAAAATATGCCTTTTTGAATGAAGGTAAATATGAGAAAATTTTTATCGATGGCAGATGGGAAAGCATGTTTGCATTTAATTTTAAAATAGATCCTGTACTATTTCAGAAAGCATACCTAAACCAAGAAGAATATAGGGGAGCAAAGATCATGAGGATTGGTAAATTTTATTTTGGTAATTTTATTGCACTTGATAAGATTAAGGATCCAAAAGAATACTTTTCAGATAAATCATTGATTATAACAAGTGGCACAAAGCTTAAAGACATTCTGCCCCTTAAAGAATTTAAGGATCCGGGGGGTATTAGGGTAATATTTAACGCGTTTTCTGTTGAATGAGAAGCATATTGAATCGGGAAATTATTTTATTGTATTTGATCATAGCCTTGTCAATATTTTTGAGGTTTTGGCAGCTTGGACAAAATCCGCCATCTTTAACTTGGGATGAGACAGCATGGGGATATAATGCCTATTCTTTGGGGATAGACGGAAGAGATGAATTTGGAAGACTTTTGCCTATTGATTACCTTGAGTCTTTTGGTGATTTCAAGCCTCCGGTGTATGCATATCTTGATGTGGTCCCTATTAAATTGTTTGGCTTAACAGAATTTTCAACCAGATTTCCCTCGGCGTTTTTCGGCGTACTGACAGTTTTGGTTACTTATTTTTTAACAAAAAGAATTTTTTGGAATTCTAAATCAAAAGAAATGTACGCTTTGCTTTCCGCGCTTTTTTTGGCTATTTCCCCTTGGCACATAATGTTGTCTCGTGCCGCATTTGAAGCAAACGTAGCGACATTTTTTATAATTGCAGGTATCTGGTTATTTTTGGCAGGAGTTCAGGAAAAAAAATGGCATATAGTTGCTTCAATCGTCTTTTTTATACTATCAATGTACACTTTTAATACTGCTAGAATTGTTACGCCTCTCTTGGTGTTGTGTTTGGGACTCGTTTTTAGGAAAAAACTTATTGAAAATAAAAAGCAAACAATTATAGCAATCCTAGCAGGAATTTTGTTAATTCTTCCTACTCTTGGCTTTTTATTTTCTCCTCAGGCAGGTCTTCGTTTCAAAGAGGTAAATATATTTACAGATATTGATGTTGTTAAAACTTCCAATCAGGAAATTATAAATGACAGCAGTAAGTGGTCAAGAATTATACATAATAGGAGGGTTGGATATGCTCTTTCTTACTTAAAACATTATTTTGACAATCTTAATCCCAGCTTTCTTTTTATCAGAGGCGATGGAAATCCTAAATTTTCCACACAAGCAGTTGGGCAAATGTATCTTTGGGATTTGCCATTTTTTATTGCAGGAATATTATTCTTATTTAAAAGAAAAGAGGGATACTGGTGGATAGTGCCGGTTTGGTTATTGATAGGCATTATTCCTGCGGCAACTGCTCGTGAAACTCCTCATGCGTTAAGAGTCGAAACAACTTTGCCTACGTTTCAAATTTTTGCAGCTTATGGTTTTTCTCAATTTTTGTTTTACATAAAAAGGTATGGGAAATTTTTTAAAGCTGCAATTATTTTCGTAGGGATACTCCTTTTTGCTAATTTATTTTATTTTTTCCGTAATTACATTGTCCATTATCCTTATGAATTTTCCGGTGAATGGCAATACGGATACAAAGATTCAATAAGATATGTAAAATCTGTTGAGGAAAACTTTGACAATATTTATATAACAAGCGACATGGGGCGGCCTTATATTTATTATTTATTTCATACAAAGACGGATCCCCGTATTTTCAGAAAAGATAGCGCTATTAGGAGAGATGCTTTTGGATTCGTAACTGTGGATAGGTTCGGGAAATACAATTTTTTAAATGACGTAACTAAAATCAATAACAAAAACGGCACTAAAAATCTTTTCATTAAAACTCCTAATAATGTGCCGGAAAAAGCAAATAGACTAAAAACATTTAGCATATTGAATGGTAATATTGCGCTGGTTGCATATGAATAAAAAAATATTTATATTTTTAACTTTCATTATTATAATTGCTTCAATATTGCGGTTATGGCAATTGGGAAAAGTTCCCTCCTCTCCGGATTGGGACGAAGTTGCCTTAGGTTACAATGCGTACTCAATTTTGCAAAGCGGTCGCGATGAATATGGCAAATTTTTACCGATTATTCTGAGATCTTTTGATGATTATAAGCCCGCTTTGTATGCATATCTTGTAATGCCTTCAATAAGCGTGCTTGGTTTGAATGTGACTGCGGTTAGATTACCCTCTGCGATTTTCGGTATATTAACTGTTCTGGCAGTATTTTTCTTGGTTAGGGAATTATTTAAAAAAAATAATATTGCTTTGTTAACAACTTTCCTTTTGGCAATTTCTCCTTGGCATATTCAATTTTCCCGAGTTGCATTTGAGGCAAATGTCGGCGTAGCTCTGAATGCTTTCGGAATATTATTTTTTCTGAAAGCCTTTAAAAAACCATGGTTTCTATTATTAAGTGCTTTAATGTTAGGGTTGAGTCTTCATACATATCAAAGTGAAAAAGTTTTCGTTCCTCTCCTGATAGCGATTCTTATATATGCTTTTAGAAAAGAATTTTTTTCAATAAGAAAAAAATACATATATACTTCGCTCATAATTTTTACAATTATTTGTTTGCCGTTGATTCTTTTTACCTTGACCAATAAGGATGCACTTTCCAGAGCTAAGACAGTCAGCATTTTTTCTAATTCTTCAATAATTCAAGCGAATACGGAAAAACTCGTAAGAGATAGAGTAAATAATGATATTTTGGGATTATTTTTGGATAATCGTAGGGTAGAATTTGCAAAATACGTAGTTAATGGTTATTTGTCCCATTTAGATATTAATTGGCTTTTTATAAAAGGTGATATTGCCCGCCATCACGCTCCTGGAATGGGCTTAATGTATCTTGTTGAATTGCCATTTTTATTAATAGGTATTTATATGTTAATATTTGGTAATTTCGATAAAGCAGTAAAGCTATTTATGGCTTTGTGGTTTTTGATTGTACCTATTCCAGCGTCAATAACCAATGATGTTCCTCATGCTGTTAGAACTATTAATTTTTTACCAATTCTTCAAATATTAACAGCCATAGGAATAATTTCTGCATTGCAGAAAATTTCAAATTTCAAATTTCAAATTTCAAATTTCCAAATAAAATATCTAATATTTTCTTTTTCTTTTTTATTTTCCATTTTTAATTTTTCATATTACCTTAATCAATATTTTGTTCAGCAAAATTATTTCCATGCAAAATATTGGCAATACGGATATGAGGACATGGTTCATTATATCTCCGGTGTTCAGGAAAAATATAATAAAATAATAGTTTCCAATACGCCGCCTTTGGATCAATCCTATATGTTTTTTCTTTTTTATTTGAAATATGATCCTGCTGAGTATTTAAAGGAGGGCGGTACTGCGTCCGGAAAAATTGAGGGCATAAATAAATTTGCCAATTTTGAATTTAGAAAATTTGATTATGATCTGGAAAAAGAAAAGAATATTTTATTGGTAGGATCTACCTTTGATTTTCAAGAAGTGTACAAAACCATTCATGAGGCTAACTATCCGGATAAAAGTATCGCCATAAAGGTAGTTGAAAAAAACAAGTGAAAATAAATAAAATACTTGAAATTATCTTATTATTTTTTATAATATGCATTGCTTTGCTGCCGCGTTCTATTGAGGTTTTAAACAAAAACTATATATTTGGTTTTGACCAAGGCAGAGATTATTTAGCGGTAAAAAATATAGTAGTTGATCATAAGCCTACGCTTATCGGTTCAGAAGTCGGTGCAGGCGGTGCAGGATTAAACGGAATTTTCCAAGGACCGTTATACTATTATTTTCTTTCAATTCCATTCCTTCTGACAAAAGGAGATCCATATGGCGGCGTTGTTTTGATGTTTGTGCTTAGCGTTCTTAGCGTTGTTTTCTCATACCTCTTCGGAAAAAAAGTATTAGGAACAATAGGAGGATTAATTGCAGGTTTACTTTTTGCTTTGTCCCCAATGTTTATTGCGCAAGCCCGCTTTACGTGGAATTCGAACCCTTCAACGCTATTTATTTTATTAGCCTTTTGTTTTGCGTATCTTGGAATAAAAAAGAAAAATAAATATATATTTTTGTCTTCGTTTTTTGCCGGATTTGTTTATAATTTTCAATTTGCAGTCTCAATTCCATTATCTGTTTCTATATTTTTATTTTATATTTTCATAGTTAAATTAAGAGATATAAAAAAATATTTAATTTTATTTTCAGGATTTATTATTGCTTTTTTACCCGGGCTTCTTTTTGAGTTAAGGCATGGATTTATGGGAATAGGTGGTTTCGCGAAATATTTGTTTGGCTCTAAAGAAGCAGGAGCAAGTTTTTTACCGTCGCAGAGGATTGTCGTTGATCACATAAGCTCATTTTTTAATGCCTTTATGGACGTTTTTCCGAAAAATATAATGCCTCAGCAAATTCTTTTTCTAATAGTTTTAATTCCGGCAGCTTATTATTTATATAAAGAAAAAAATTTAGAACTTAGAAAATTCGTTACTTTTCTATTCTTACTTTTCCCAGTTTATTTTCTGGTATTTTTGTTTTTTAGAAATACTATATGGGTTTACTATCTAATAGCTTTAAATGCAGCATACATATTGCTTTTTTCCTATTCCGTTGCATCTTCTTTTAAAAAAAACAATTACCTTTTAAATCTTTTCTATATTTTATTTCTGTTATTTGTTGTACTTAAAACCTTACCTGCTCTTATCAATGTTTTTATCTATGACTATCGGGATTATGGAGGTACAGCAAAAATTAGGGGAAAAACAGATGCAATAGATTTCATATACAGCGATGCCAAAGGAGAAAAATTCAGTTTGTTTATTTTTAGTCCTCCTATTTATGTCTATCCTTATGATTACATTCTGTGGTGGCATGCGAAAGAAAAATTCGGTTACGTGCCGGACAATATTAAAGCCGGAACATTTTATCTTTTGATAGAAAAAGACAATGATGAGCTTTGGTACAAGGGATGGTTGGAAACCGTAATAAAAGACGGAACTGTTATCTGGGAAAAAACATTATCAAGCGGATTCATTGTGCAAAAACGAATTGGTAAATAAAATGAGAAAAATATTTAAGGAATTCATAAAAGAAAAGAATTTTACATTTTTTCTATTGGCCATTGTAATTTTGGGGTCTATCCCGCGATCAATAGAGGTAATTAGCGGAAATTATCTTTTTGGTTTTGATCAAGGAGTTTTTTTTCAAGCAGTTAAGGAGATTGTTGTTAATCATAAGCCTGCCCTTATCGGTACGGAAGTTGGGGGCGGAGGTTTTTTCCAAGGTCCGGGATGGTACTATTTATTGTCAATACCTTTTTATCTATGGAGAGGGGATCCTTATGGGGGAATGATATTCATGCTCATGATGGGAATTTTAACAATTACATTAAGTGTACTCTTTGGAAGAAAAATATTTGATACTAAAACGGCGTTAACAATCGGATTTCTTATAGCCGTGTCTCCTGCAATTATAGCTCAATCCAGATTCATTTGGCCGCCTTTTGCAATATCTTTACTTTCTGTTTTCTTTGTTTTTTTTCTCTATAAAATTTTTCAAGGATTGGGTAAATTTTTTATCCTAGTTACATTTATAGCAGGACTTATGTTTAATTTTGAGACTGCTACGGGAGCAACTCTTCTTCTTCAACTGCTAATTATTTCCCCATTATTTTTTATTAAAAAAATGGTATCTTTGAAATTTTTTATCCTTGGTTTATTGAGTTTTCTTTCTACGCAAATAAGTCTTTTTATATTTGATTTAAGACATAATTTTATTAACGTAAAAGGAATTATTAATCTATTTTCGAATAATGAAAAAAATTCTGCAATAGACAAAATCGATTTAATAACGAATCATGTTAATGTTTTTAGGAGCAATTTCCTTTCTTCTTTTCAGATGGCTGATTTGCTTTGGCCATTTTTACTTATGGTCTTAGCTATTGGTTTGGTTTCTTATTTTAAAGACAAAAGAAATAAAAAAACAAAAAAATGGCTGGTTCTATATCTTGCAACTAGTCCTTTAACCTTATTCATTGTGTTTATTTTTTATCCATCAATCATGTGGGAATGGTGGATTTTGGAATTAATGATTTTCTACTGTTTTCTATTTGGAGTTATTTTAACCTATTTATTCAGAAATAAAATAATGAGATTTTTTGTAGTGTCAATATATATTATTTTCTTTTTATCTTTTGTAAATAAAACTATATTTTTTTATAAAAATGATTTCAATGATTTTGGAGGCGTACATAAAATAAAAGGAAAAATTGAAGCAATTGACTATATTTATAAAGACGCAAAGGAAAAGGAATTTGGTCTTTTAGTTTTTACTCCCCCTATTTACACTTATGCATATGATTACTTAATTTGGTGGTATGGCAATAAAAATTATAATTACGTTCCCCATAAAGAAAAAAGAGGAATCTTTTATTTGCTTATGGAGCCTGATCCATCTAAGCTATGGAGCTACAAAGGTTGGCTTGAGACAGTAATTAAAGCTGGTACAATATTGGAGACGAAAGAATTTCCCAGTGGCTTCATTGTTCAGAAGAGGGTGAATGCAGAATGATAATGAAATACAGAAAATATACATTTTTAATGATATTAATACTCATATCTCTTATCCCGCTTTTTGATTTATTTAAGCCGGGTTTGCCTTTGACCCACGATGGCCAGGATCATGTTGCCCGTATTGCTAATTTCTACCAGAATTTGTCTGAGGGGAATATAATTCCCAGATGGGCGGGTAATCTTAATTGGGGATACGGACATCCCATATTGGAATTTCTTTATCCTTTGCCTTCATATTTGGCTTCATTTTTCCATTTTTTCGGATTTACTCTGATTGATGCTGTAAAGTTGGTTTTTGGCGCATCATTTATTTTAAGTGGCTTAGCAATGTTTCTTTTTATCAAAGAGCTGCTAAATGATGATAAGGCAGCATTTTTCGCAAGCGCGCTTTACGTAATTGCTCCTTATAGATTTGTTGATTTGTATGTCCGCGGAGCTATTGGTGAACATGTTGCATTTATTTTTCCGCCCCTTATATTTTATTTTTTAATTAAGCTTTCGAAAAAAAATTCCTATTGGCATGTGTTAGGAGGACTATTTTCTCTAGCCGGTCTTATTTTAGCTCATAATGCAATAACGCTTATGTTTCTGCCCTTGATATTTATTTACATTTTTTATCTATTTTTTCAATGTGCTAACAAGAAATACTTTATATTCAATATTCTATGTTTAATATTTTTTGGTCTTGGGCTTTCTGCCTTTTTCTGGATACCGGCATTTATGGAGGGTAAATATACATTGCGCGATATTGTTACGGGTGGCGGAGAATATTTAACGAGTTTTGTAGCATGGAAAGATTTTTTCTTTGGACAGTGGAGCTATGGTGGCACCCTAACCCTTAGTAAGCAAATAGGGATTATTCATTGGGTAGGTGTATTTGCCAGCGTTATTGTAACTTGTCATTTGTATAAAAAAAGAAACAAATTATGGAAGTTATGTCTGGGAAGTTTTCTTATTTTAGGAGTGACACTTTTCTTAATGACCTCTTCTTCTGGTCCGATTTGGCAGGCGATTACAATCCTACAGAAATTTCAGTTTCCATGGAGGCTTCTTTCACTTACTGTTTTCCTGAGCGCATTGATGGGAGGAATTTTATTGTTTGTAATTCCAAATAGATACAAAGGAATAGCTTTATTAATATTTATAGTAGGATTATTGGCAGTAAATAAAGATTATTGGCATGCTCAGGGGTTTTTACAGAAGAAAGAGGGTTTTTATAGCGATATCTACAATGGCACCACCGATACCGGCGAAAGCGCTCCTATATGGTCAGTAAGATTCATGGAGAGAAAACCCAAATCAAGAGTAGAAATAATAAGCGGATACGGAAAAGTGATTGAGATTAAAAGAAAAATTGTAAGTAGGGAATATAAGGTTATCGCCTCAAGCAAAGTACGCATTTTGGAAAACACCTTATATTTTCCTGGTTGGACTGTTCTAGTTGATGGTAAAAAACAAGAAATAGAGTTTCAGGATCAAAATCATAGAGGTCTTATTACTTTTAGCGTAGACAAGGGAGAGCATTTTATCAGCATAATTTTTAAAGAAACTAAGATTAGGCTATTTTCGGATACCGTAAGTTTGGTAAGCGTAATAACGGTTGGAGGATTTATGCTTTTTCAATTGGTTGGAAAAAGAATGTATAATAAAAAATAAATGCAAAATTTATCAGTAGTTTTGGCAACATTTAACGAGGAAAAAAATCTTCCTGCATGTTTGGATTCAGTCAAAAATTTGGCTGATGAAATAATTATTGCTGACGGTTCTTCTACGGATAAAACTGTAGCAATTGCTAAAAAATATGGAGCAAAAGTGATTGTTGTGGAAAATTTGCCAAATTTTCATATCAATAAGCAAAAAGCAATAGATTTAGCCACCAAAGATTGGATTTTGCAATTAGATGCGGATGAAAGAGTTACGCCGGAACTTGCCCAGGAAATTAAAGAAATAAAGGAAATTGATAATTCCATTAATGGATATTGGGTGGCGAGAAAAAATTGGTTTTTAGGAAAATTTCTTATGAAAGGGGGTCAATATCCTGATTATACCCTTAGAATTTATCGTAAAGGCAAGGGCCATCTTCCCCAAGTGCATGTTCATGAGCAGGCTGAAGTTGCAGGTCGTGTTGGTTATTTAAGACATGCCCTCCTGCATTACCCATATAAGGATTTTGGATCTTATCTTCTAAAGTGGGATAGATATAACAATCTTTTAGCAACGCAGATTAAAGATAACCTGAGGGGTAAAAACTTTTTTATAAAAATAGCTTATGGGGTTGGATATTTAATTATCAAGCCAACTCATTGGTTTTTGACAACATATGTTAGACATAAGGGGTTTGTAGATTTATGGTCAGGATTTGTTTTTTCGTTTTTCTCCGCATTAAGATTTCCAGCGGCCTATCTTAAATATCTTAAAATTCTATGATCAAATTTTTAAAAAAACGAAAATTGCACATTTATATTTTCTTAGGAATACTTTTATTGGGAGCATTCTTGAGGTTTTATAACTATCCTTACAGATATAGCTTGGGTGAAGAAACAATCAGAGATGCAGTAATTGGAATAGAGGGAGCAAGACAGTTGCAATTTCCCCTTACCGGTTCTTTTTCTTCACTTGGTCCTTTTACTTTTGGACCGTGGTATGCATATCAATTAATTATTTTTTATCTCCTGATCCCTTTTGTCTATTCTCCGTGGATTTATTTAAGCATTATTTCAGTTGTTTATATTTTTATAATGTACAAAATTGGAAAAATTTTAAGTGGGAAGATTTTTGCCCTTGTCCTTGCTTTTTTGGCTGCTATTTCTCCCGCGCAAATAATATCCGCAACCCATTTGACCAGTCATAACAATACTAATTTATTTGCAGTACTTTCAATTTGGATTTTCTTAATACTTCTAACGAAAAATAAATCTAAATGGTGGAGCTTTCTATTGGGTTTTATTATAGGAATTGGGATGAATCTTCATTTTCAAATGAGCGGATTGTTAATACTTCCCCTTACTCTTCTTATCTATAAAAGAAAATTGTTAAATTTTGTTTGCAGCGGATTAGGCGTAATAGTTAGCTTTATTCCTATGATAATTTTTGAGATGAATAATCATTGGTTTACAACTAGGAATATCTTTTTTTATTTGACGGAAGGTAAGAATGCTATTTATGTTCCCAATCGGTGGTTATTCTATGTTCGGGATTTTTGGCCTTCTTTTTGGTCGGATGCTCTAGGGGTTCCCGTATGGTTTGGAGGTATAATAATAATTTTATTCATAGTTTCTTTAATTTGGTTGGGATGGAAAAAGAAATTATCTAGGAATTTAATCATACTTATCTCAGCATTTTTGTTTAATTTTATTTTACTGAGATATTATTGGGGTCCAAGATTTTTCGGATATCTAAATTTTTTACGGCCTTTTGTATTTATTTTTACAGCTTTTGCAATTATTAATTTAAAATATAAAAAAGCCTATATTGGTTTCGTATTGATACCTCTTATTGTTTTTTTTTCATATCCTAGAACAATGTCGGAACTTAAAAAAGACCCATATAGCATGTGGATATATAGTGGAGTTAGGGAATTGGAAAAAAAGTATCCAAACAATAAATTTTCATTATATACTTGTTCGACAAAATATAATTCGTTTTATAACGGCTCTGCGTTTTCAACCCTTTTGCTTTTGGAAATGAAGAATAAGCATGATGATAAAGGCATTAAGATAGGTTTAAAGGAAAAGTGTCAATTGCCAAGCAAAACTAAAAAAGAGCAGTATCCAATGCTGAGCAGCATTGGCATATTGGATTTTTCAAGCGCTTCAAATTCTGCTATATTAGAAGCAGGCTGGAAGCCTTTAACTTTTTCTAGAATGTATAATGAATATGCTCGCTGGTGGTTTGATCTTCAGCCTTAATTCATTTTTTATATGAAAATTTTAGTCACTGGAGGCGCGGGATATATCGGAAGCCTTATGGTCAAGAAGTCTCTTAATAAAGGTTGCGAAGTTATGGTTGTAGATAGTTTGGAAAGAGGAAATAAGGATGCAGTAGATTTAAGAGCAACATTAATCGTCGGTGACTTAAAGAATAAGGATTTTGTGGAGAATGTTTTTTCGGAAAACAAATTTGATGCAGTGGTTCATTTCGCAGGATATATATCGATGGAGGAGTCTGTCGCCAATCCATATATCTATTTCGACAACAATATAAATGCCTCTCTTAATATTGTTGAGAGCATGATTAAGCATAATCTAAATAATTTTATTTTTTCTTCCACTGCCGGAGTTTACGGAAATCCAATAAGGGTTCCAATTAACGAGGATCATCCGAAAAATCCAACAAACCCTTATGGAGAAAGTAAATTGATAGTTGAGCGAATACTCCTCTGGTATCAGAAAACTCATGGGTTAAATTTTGCAAGTCTTAGGTATTTCAATGCTGCTGGGGCATCATTGGATTCAACAGCGGGAGAGAACCATAATCCTGAAACCCATATTATCCCAAAAGCAATAAAGGCTATCCTAGAAAATAAAGAGGTCAGCATATATGGAGACGATTATTCAACGAAAGATGGGACATGCGTTCGTGACTATATTCACGTTGCAGATCTTGTAGAAGCCCATATTTTAGCAATAGATAAATTGCAAAAGGAAAAAGGAGGGTTCTTTTATAATGTAGGAACGGGAACGGGATATTCAAATAAAGAGCTTATAGAAACCATAAACAAAGTTTGCGGTGCTTCTCTTAAGGTAAAAATTGAGAAAAGACGTTCAGGAGATGCAGACAGCTTAATTGCTGATCCAAGAAAAATTCAGACAGAATTGGGATTTAGCCCAAAACATTCTGATCTAGAAACTATAATAAAAACTGCTTGGGAATGGCATAAACGAAATTCAAAATTAAAAATTTAAAATTCGAAATTACGACGATGGCTTTCCGTATTTTTTTTATAATAATTTTATTTTTATTATTTCCACAGGTTTCCCTTGCGCAATCTAATTATGTTTTACCCTATCCGTCCGGTATGCCCGGGAGTTTATCCTACAAATTTCATCTCCTGTATGAAAATGCTTCTAGATATTGGTATTTCGGGGATTTTGGGCAATTTGACTACAATCTTAAAATGACAGATAAATATTTGGTTGAGGCAAAGACACTATTTGAATACAAGCAATATTTATTGGGATATAAAGCTTTAAAAAAATCAGATTTTTATTTTCCTAATATTTTGTTCAGTCTTGCTAAAGCAAAAAATAACAATAAGGATATTTCTCAAAAGAAGATAATTCTGAAGCAGGCAATGTTGAAACATATTGAAACTCTTGAAAGAATGGAGGTTGATACTCCGGATACATTTAATTGGCAGCCGGAAAAAGCATTGCCAACGACATTGGATATAAAGACCACAATAGAAAGAGCTATAAATATAAGAAAAAATGTTCCATGAAAAAACTTATAATTCTTTTATATTCTGCCTTTCTATTTTTATTCACTATTTTTTCTTATTTATTTGTTGATCCAAACCTTTCGTATCTAAAAGATTTCTATTCTGGCTTTGCTTTCTCCAATAGATTATTGACTACAATTTCTTACACAACAGCTATTCTTATTTTTTTTATTTTTTATGGCATTTTCATTTACTTAGGAGTAAAGAAAAAGATTAATTTAAAAGAGATATTCGTGCTTTTAAGTATAACAGCTGCCATTTTGTTTTTTTCATATCCGGCAATGCTTTCTTACGATATTTTTAACTATATTGCAACATCAAAAGTATTATTTTTTTATCAAGAGAATCCCTATGTGGTTATGCCAATTGAGTTTGTGGGTGATCCTCTTTTAGCATTTACCCATGCTGCAAATAAGATTGCCTTGTATGGTCCATTTTGGATACTGTTAACAGGGATGCCATATTTACTCGGGTTTGGAAATTTTATTGTTACGCTTTTTAGTTTCAAACTTTTTATTGTAATTTTTTATTTTCTTACAGTTTTTCTTGTTTGGAAACTGTCAAAAAAAATTATTCCTCTAATTTTATTTGCTCTTAATCCGCTTGTAATTATAGAGACATTGGTAAGCGGCCATAACGATATTGTAATGATTTTCTTGGTACTTCTTTCTTTTTTTCTTTTAGCCAAGAAAAAAATATTTTTAGGAACTATATTTTTTATTCTTTCTATTTTAATAAAATATTCAACCATACTTCTGATTCCGGTATTTTTGTATGTTGTTTGGAGACTAATTAAGAACAAGGGAATTGATTGGGAAAAAGTTTATTTTTCCTCATCACTGCTAATGCTAGTTGCGTTTTTACTTTCCCCAATTCGGGAAGAAATTTATCCTTGGTATGCCATTTGGTTTATCTCTTTTTCCTTTTTGGTTCCAAATAAAAAAATATTACTATATACATCTATTGCTTTTTCTTTTAGTTTGCTTTTGAGGTATGTTCCATATATGTTTACCGGGACATACATGGGACAAACACCATTCATGAAAGAAATTATTTCCTTTATTCCTCCGGCATTAGTTTTTCTATATTATGTTATTAAAAAGAAAATTTGAAATTTTTCTTCTAATTATTTTTTTCCTCTTTTCTTTCTGGCTTATGTACAAGTCATTTGGTTACGACGAAGAAAAACATGATTTTCGAATCGAAAGACATCAGATAGGAGATTTTGGGCTTCATTTGTCACTCATCCGTTCCTTTTCTTGGGGAAATAATTTCCCGGTAGAATCTCCATTTTTTCCGGGTAAACCATTTCCATACCATTATTATTTTGATTTACTCGTAGGACTTTTGGAAAAAGCCGGATTGCGTATAGATATAGCGTTTAACGGCATAAGTATTTTGTCGTTTACACTACTTCTCTTTTTAATATACAAGCTGCCTCAATTAATTTTTAGAAAAAGTAAATTATTGGGAGCTTTATCGGTTATATTATTTGTATTTCATAGTAATTTTACATTTATTGATTTTTTTAAGGAAAAAGGATTGTCCCTATCAGCGTTTCGTGATTTTTGGCTGCTGCCGGATTATATCCATAAGGGTCCATTTGATGGATCAATAATTTCTATTTTTTTCACTTTGAATGTGTATTTAAATCAGCGGCACTTGATAATGGCGTTTGCAATAAGTTTGGCTATTATATATTTTTTATTATCAAAGTTAATAAAAGCGCAAAAAATTTCCCACAAAACATTGATTTTACTAGGGCTTGTTTTGGGGATTTTGTCGCGAGTGCATACTCTAACGTTTTTCTCAACAACGATTATCTTGTTTTTACTTTTCATTCTATTTAAGCGCTCACGTTTCCTTTTATCTCTTTTTCTTCCTGCCGCGGTGATTTTCTTTTTCCATGCAAGAGATATTATTGGTCAGGATATTAGTCACGCTTTTTTTAATCCCGGATTTTTGTCCCAGAAACCCTTGTCGCTTGTAAATTTTATCTTTTTCTGGGTGATGAATCTAGGAATAGCGATTATTCTTATCCCATGGGGTTTTTTTCTTTCAGGCAAAAAACAAAAATTAGTTTTTTTAAGTGTATTTTCTTTATTTTTGATAGGAAATATTTTTCAATTGAGTTTTTTGATAGATCATAATCACTCGCTTTTTAATTTGTTCTTAATTTTTGCTAACTTTTACATTGCGTATTTTTTGCTAACTTTAATACGTAGATATAAGAATTTTGTAGGCGGAACAATATTTATTCTTGTTGTTCTACTGCTAACTATGTCTGGCGCTATAGATTTAATGGCGGTAAAGAATGATTTTCAGTTCCGCTTAAACGATGCCCCTTCAAATAAACTTATGCAATGGATAAAAACAAACACGAAAAAGAATGATATTTTTCTGGCAAAACAAGAAATTCTTGATCCCGTTACCCTCTCCGGCAGAAAAAATTATCTGGGTCATTCATATTACCTTTCTGTAATGGGCTATAATTATTCAGAAAGACAAAATTTAGTTAAATTATTTTATGAGGCAAAGAATTTAGAAACAATTAGTAGAATGCATAAGGAAAATATTGCATATATAGCCGTTCCCGCAAAGCCTATAATTGACTTTAATTATAACGTTAACTTTGTTTATCTGGATAAATATTTACAGAGGGTTTATGAAGATGGAAAAGTAATAGTATACAAGCTATGAAACGTTTATTACCATCTATAATTATTTTCACTTTTATATTTGTTATTTACTTTTTGGTGGGGACTAACTATACATTGAAGCCAAAATGGACACTTGATTACCACAATTTATTGTCGCAATCACTTATTAATTTTCAACTGGACATACCAAATCCTCCAACAACGTATGATCTTGCTTACTTTGGAGGAAAGTGGTATACGACATGGGGCATCATTCCTGCCTTAATTCTCATTCCATTGCAGTATATTAGGGGGCAATTCGTTCCAACATTTTACCTTTCTATCTTATTTTCCAGCATGAATGTCGTGCTTATGTATTTTCTATTGCTTCGTATTAAACGAGAGTTTTTGCGAAAAATGTCCTTTTTTGCGATATGTATTTTTCTTCTCCTTTTTGCATTTGGAACGACACAATTTTACGTCGGAACACTTGGAAGTGTTTGGCACGTTGATCAGATAACAACGTCTTTTTTGGGAACGCTAGGTATCTTCATTGTTTTTCGAAAGAAGCGAAAATTTATCCATTACCTAATTTCGATGATATTTCTTAGCGCAACATTGCTGGGAAGGCCAACGAACGTGCTTTTATCTATTTTGCCTATAACGCTTTATGTATGCGACCCTTCGGTAAAAGCTATGCTTACTCTTCTAAATAAAAAGAAAGCGGTTTTTGCAAGGCAGGTAATCCTTTTATGTCTGCCATTTCTCTTTTTTTCATCTATCTTTTTTCTTTTCAATTACGTCAGATTTAATAATCCACTTGAGTATGGATTTAATTACATTCATGAAACAGAACATCTACAGCGGTTACGAGAAAAAAATGGACCGTTTTCGATTAGAAATATTCCGAGAAATCTTTGGTATATGTTGCTTGAAGTACCGAGCTTAAACTTTGAAGAAAAGATTGACCTTCATTTCAATCTTAAGGGCAATTCTATATTTTTCTTAACTCCACCCCTGCTGGCTATATTTTTGGCGTCTCCAGTTATGAAAAGATGGAAAAAAATTAAATTTAATCCATATATAAGTTCTTTATGGATTACTTCGATTATTACGCTTATCCCAAGCTTGATGCACCATAGTAGCGGTTGGATGCAGTTTGGATACAGATACTCGTTAGATGTTAATGTTTTATTGTTACTTCTTTCTGTTTTTGGGATGAAGGGCAAAGTAAATATTTTATATATTGCTGGCACCTTATTTGCTATGGCACTTTACATGGTAGGAATCGCAAAGTTGATGTAATATGAAAGGTAAATTATACTCTTTTTTAGCAGTTGTCTCGATTCTTTTTTTTGCATTTTTAGCGGGTTTTGCTCTTTTGCATCCAGGTTTGCCTCCATCTCATGACGGAGAATATCATGTAATTAGATTTTTTCTTTTTGATGAGGCATTGAGGGATGGCAATTTTTATCCTCGTTGGGCGGCGCATTTAAATAACGGTTTTGGAGTTCCTTTATTTAACTTTGTTTATCCCTTGCCTAACTACGTCGCCAGCATTCTCCATCTAGCTAATATTAGCTTTATTGATTCCTTTAAGATCAGTATGCTTGTAGCAACTATTATTGGCGGAGTATTTTTTTATTTATGGTCCAGAGAGTTTTGGGGAAGATTAGGGGGTGTAGTTTCTTCGATATTCTATACCTTTTCCCCTTACCATTTTGTGGATATCTACATTAGGGGATCTGTTGGGGAAGTGTGGGCGTTGGGATTTTTCCCTGCATTTTTGTGGGCTTATACGAAATTTGTTAAGTCAAAACGAAAAGTCTTTTTGATATTATCATCTATATTTTTAGCATTGATAATATTTAGCCATAATATTTTAGCATTAATGTTTTTTGTTTTTTCTTTGTCATACATCGTTTTTTTGATTAGTAAAGAAAAAAGTAAGAAATACTTAATACTTAATACCCTATACTTAATACTTTTAGGCCTTGGATTGTCGGCAATTTTCTGGCTTCCCGCTATTTATGAAACAAAATATGTAACAGGACTGCAGATTTTTGATGTTACATCGAAGTTTCCTGAGCTATATCAACTCTTAATTCCTTCTTGGGGATCGGGTTTCAGCGGTACAGGCATACAGAATGAACTTTCGTATCAAGTAGGGGCAGCAAATTTATTAGCGATTTTCCTAAGCATGATGGTCATCACATTGCAAATAAAAAGGGAAAGTAATAAATTACCCTGTACACTTTTTTTCTTTGCTTGTTTTATTTTTACTTTTTATCTTATGTTGAATATTTCTCTGCCGGTATGGAAAACAATTCCTCTTATGAATTATTTTCAATTTCCCTGGAGATTGCTAAGTCTTGAGATAATTTTCGCGTCCTTTCTGGCCGGAAGTATTTTTTCTTTAAATATTAAAAGTAAGTTTATAAATTTTTCTTTTGCTATTTTTTTAATATTTACAGCTTTTATTTTGGGAATAGGATATACCAAACCAGCCTATTATCATGACAGAACGGATAATTATTATATAACTCGCTCTAATTTTATTGACGGAACAAATAGTATAGGCAATGTTTTTAATACAATTTATCTAAAATCAATTCCTGCAAAAGAAAAGGAAAGAGCAATCTTTATCAAGGGTAGTGGTAAAATTGCTTTAGAAAAAGCTAAAAGCAATCTTTATTCATTTACAATACAAGCTGATAAGAATTCGGAAATTCAAATTAATTTGTCTTACTTTCCGGGTTGGGAAGTTTATATTAATGATAAAAAAGAGTCTTTAAAACTTACCCAAAATGGCCGTTTTGCATTTCCTGTTTCTAGGGGAAAAAATAAGGCTGAAATAGTTTTCAATGAAACTTTAATTAGAAAGGTTTCTGCGTTTATTTCTATAACCTCCTTAGGTCTTATGATTGCTTTGTTAATAAGTAAAAGGTTTGTTACAATTAAAAAATGAATATTGCTATAGACATATCTCCTCTTAAAAACGGACATTATTTACAGCATCGGGTAAGAGGTACGGGATTTTATTTGCAAAATTTGAAATCATCACTTGAAAAATATTATCCGGAGAATAAATATGTTTACTTTAACAGGGGAGATTCGCTGGATGAAGACATTGATGTAGTACATTATCCTTACTTTGAACCATTCTTTTTAACACTTCCGGTATTTTCCAAAAATAAAAAAATTGTTACTGTTCATGATTTAACTCCCTTAGTTTTCCCAGAGCATTTTAGAGCCGGATTAAAGGGTAGCCTAAAATGGCAGCTTCAAAAATTGGCCTTAAAAAACGCAAATGCAATCGTTACCGATTCGGAATCTTCAAAAAGAGATGTTATCAAATATATTGGTATCAATTCAGAAAAAATCAAAGTTGTGTATTTGGCTGCAGGGGAAGAGTTTAAAAGGATTAATGATAAAGGATTAATGATTAAGGAGATTCGAAAAAAATATGGATTGCCGGAGAAGTTTATCTTGTATGTCGGTGATGCAACGTGGAATAAAAACTTGCCAAGATTAATAGAGGTAGCCTCCAAGATTAGCGTACCCCTTGTAATGGTTGGAAAAGCTTTAATTGATAGAAATATTGATACTAAAAATCCCTGGAACAAAGACTTGGTGAAAGTTCAGGAGGAAGCTTCGCAAAACAAGAATGTTCTTCGTTTGGGCTTTGTCTCTTCGGAAGATTTAGTTGCTTTATATAATTTGGCAACGCTTTTTATTATGCCTTCTATCTATGAAGGTTTTGGATTGCCAGTTCTTGAAGCAATGGGTTGTGGATGTCCCGTAGTGACATCAAGAGGAGGTTCTTTGGCAGAAGTTGTTGGGGAAGCAGGAAGATACATTGATCCCTATGACGTAGACAGTATTGCAAAGGGTATTAGCGAGGTGTTTAACGATCCAAGCCTGCAAAAAGAACTTTCGCAAAAAGGCATAATTCAATCAAGAAAATTCACGTGGCGCAAAACTGCTGATGAAACAATGGGCGTATATGAAAGTGTTGTTGCTAAATAAATTAGGTTTATTATTTTTTTGAGGTATCGGAATTTCTAACAATGTTTTTAACGATATATTTTGGCCTTTGCTTTACTTCTTCAAAAATTTTTGCAATGTACTCTCCGATTATTGAGAGAGAGAGTAATTGAATAGATCCTAAAAATAAAATTGAGGCTAAAATTGTAAGAAAACCCTTAGGGGCTCCGTAAAAAATGTAAAGAACGCCGTAAATAAGAATAGTGAAAGAAGACAGAATCGTAACAAAGCCTGCGATATACGAAACCCATTCCAAAGGCGCATATGAGAAAGAAAAAATTCCTTTTTTTGCCCATTGAATGTTTTTAATAAAATTATTAGTGGTTTTTCCAAACATTCTTCGATGTCTTGTGTAGGGAATTCCTGTTTGTTTAAAACCGACCCAGGCCCTTAGTCCTCTCAGGAATCTATCTCTTTCAGGAAATTGCTTAAGAATATTTACTATTTTCCTATCAATTAAGGAAAAATCTCCCGCATCTAAAGGTATTTCAATATAAGATAATTTTTGAAAAATTCTGTAAAATAGTTTATAGGCGACTTTCATGAAAAAGGATGAATCACGTTTGGTGCGAATTCCATATACAACGTCAAAACCCTGTAGCCATTTGTCATAAAATTTTGTTATCAGTTCAGGTGGATCTTGTAAATCTCCATCAAGCAATACTATTGCGTCTCCCGTAGCTATTTCCATGCCGCTAGTGAATGCCATTTGAGAGCTAAAATTTCTTGAGAGGTTAACTCCTATTGCATGAGAATCTTTTGAGATAATTTTTCTTAAAATATCAGCTGTATTATCTGGACTTCCATTGTTAACAAAAATTATTTCATAAGCTATCCCAATATTTTTAAATACCTTGGTAAGCCTTTGATGCATTATAGGAATTGCTTGTTTATCCTTATAGCAGGCGATAACTGCTGAAATCTTTTTACTTCTCATATTGATTTTTTATCTTCCATGATTGAATACCGTTTATGGTTGATATTATATGTGCTTTATATAAAGAAAAGCAACAAATTAAGATTTTATATCCGAGATTTATAAAAATACTGGCGATAAAGCTTGTCTTGCAAAAACCGCTACAGGAATTATTACGGAATCTTGGGTTGAGACTATTAGAAGTTAGGTGTTCCTATGGTCTTTTTGACCTAAGCAGGTGTTTGAATTCTGAATTTAATATATAATTGAATTATGAGGAACAAGATCCGATATTTGGGAAACCATTTTTTAAAACACGAGTTAATAACTGGCGGTATTTATATCTTTATAGGCTCAACAATCGCTAACGTATTTAATTTATTTTTTAATCTGTTCATGGGTAGAAACTTGACTGTGGAAGGATTCGGTATTCTAGCAAGCACAGTTTCTTTAATGGGTCTCATAGCGATTCCGGCCGGATCGATAATCCCGACGATCGTTAGTTTTGCAGGCTCTCATTTTGCAAAAGAAGATTATGGGTCTGTTAAAGCGCTTTCTTTAAGAATCATAAAGCCTCTTCTTTCCGTTAGCCTGATTATACTTCTTTGTTTTATTGTTTTTGCAAGCAGCATAGGAGATTTTTTCAAGATCTACGATCAATCAATAATTTTAATAGTAGGCGTAACTTCGGCTTTAGCCTATATTGGAGTTATAATCAACGGGCTTCTGCAGGCAAGATTATCTTTTAAGTTTATTTCTTTTTCCAACATTATCTCAACTATGTCCAAATTAGCGATTGGAATAATATTGGTATTCTTAGGGTTTAATGCTAAAGGAGCGATATGGGCGATATTTATTTCCGGAATAATCCCTTCTATTATTGGTTTTATTTACCTAAAATTTGTATGGGTTAGCAAGGTCAATAATAAAAGTAGAATTAATTTTAAAAAAATTCTTTCGTACGGAATTCCTTCCTCCCTTGCTACTTTAGGAATGATGGCCCTAATATCTACGGACATTTTGCTTGTAAAGCATTATTTTGATCCTTTGCAGGCCGGCATTTATGCGGGATTATCTTTAGTTGGAAAAATCATCTTCTTCTTAACAGCTCCTGTTGGGGGAGTAATGTTTCCGTTGATTGTAAAAAAACAGGCTAAAAATGAAAGTTATAACAATATTTTTAAAATGGCAGTTGCTATTGTGTTTATTCCCTCTGTCTTTATTTCCGCATTTTATTTTTTATATCCTGATTTATCGATAAATTTTATCATTAAAAATGAGATGTACAGATCTGAGTCCGGCTTATTGGGCTTATTTGGAGTATTTATAACAACTTACTCTTTAATTACACTTTTTGTATACTATTTTTTATCTATAAAAAAAACCAACGTATATATTCCGGTTCTTTTTGCAGCGATAAGTCAATTATTGCTTATAACTTTTTATCATAGCTCTCTTCTTACAGTTATTACAATCTCTCTTTTGGTAGAATTAGCTCTTCTTGCAGTCCTTGTAATCTACTACATAAAAATTTATGGCGAGCATAGGGAACTAGATAGGCAAGTCATGATTGGAACGGCCAATGAAATTGGATATTAGCAATAACATGGCAAGACGATTTAATATTTGATAACATTGATTTATTATGGAATTTATAACTTTAGCTAACAGGGATAGTTCAGTTTTGATTAAAGATGTTTTAATGTATCCTCTTAAAGTCAATAGGGATAAATCGGGAATTTTGGTTGAAACATTGAGAACTGATTGGAAAGAAATCTATGGCAAGAATAGGGAATTTGCAATGCAATACTTTTCCGTTACAGACAGTGGGATTGCAAGAGACGAGTCAGTTTGGCATTTTCATCCAACTCAGGAAGATAGGTTTGTAGTAGCTCAGGGAGAAATCATAGTTGCAGTCGCTGATAACGAGCAAAATTCAAAAACTCTTGGACTTCTTAATCTTTTCCATATGCAAGCGGATATTGATCCCTATATTCTTCTAATTCCCAAAAGCACTCTTCATGGTTTCTTGGTTGTTTCCCAGATCCCTGCAATATTGTTAAATTTCCCAACGTTTTTATATAATCCTAGCGAGGAACAGCGTATCTCCTACAAAGAAGCAGGGGTAAAAAATAGCGAAGGGTCCTTGTTCGTATGGGATCAGGTTCGTAACAAATTTACCCTAGATACTACTTCAAATGGGAAAACTTAATTTATTATCCATTATTGTTCCTGCCTATAAGCAAGAGAAAACAATAAAAACTGACGTAGAAAAAATAGTTCAGGTCATGAGCCAATTACACTATGATTATGAAATAATCGTTGTAGTCGATGGGCTAGTTGATGGCACATTTAAAAATGCAAAAAAAATAAAATCTCCGAAAGTTATTGTTATTGGGTATCAACATAATCATGGAAAGGGATATGCGGTTCGTTTTGGAATGGCTAAGACAAAAGGGTCGATCATTGCATTTATAGATGCAGGAATGGATATTAATCCAAGCGGGCTTTTAGCCCTACTTAAAAGATTTGAATCATATGATGCGGATATAATCATTGGAAGTAAAAGACATCCTGAATCAAAAGTAAAATATCCTTTGGAACGAAGAATAATAAGCTTCCTCTCGCAAACATTTATAAGAATTCTTTTCGGTCTTAATGTAAGAGATACTCAAGTTGGAATAAAATTTTTTAAAAAAGAAGTTATTGAAAATGTTTTGCCTCGTCTTTTGGTTAAGAAATTTGCTTTTGACATAGAAATACTAGTGGTGGCATTTTACCTTGGTTATCACAAGATATACGAGGCGCCAATTGAACTTAACTTTAACTTTGGAAGAAGCATAGTTTCCCAAGGCTTATTGGAGGCATTGCTAAAAACATTTTGGGATTCTTTAGCTGTTTTTTATCGGCTTAAAATTCTTCGTTACTATGATGATAGAAATAAAAGAAAATGGAAATATGATCCGGAATTGAATTTTAGAGTGAATACTGGATGAGAATCTTAATTTTGAATTGGAGAGATATTAACAATCCGTCATCGGGAGGTGCTGAGATTTTAACGCATGAAATTGCTAAGCGGCTTGTAGCGTTGGGAAACCACGTTGTGCAATTTTCAAGTTTTTTCCCGGGAGCATATCGCAAAGAAGTAATTGATAATGTTAAAATTATTCGGGAAGGAAACGCCGACATCCGAACCCTGTTTGCTTCTGTGCATTTTCGGGCTTTCCTGTTCTACCGGAAAGAAAAAGGGAAGTTTGATATTGTTATAGATGAAATCCATGGAATTCCTTTTTTCACTCCTTGGTATGTGAAGGGGAAAAAAATAGCGTTGATTTGTGAAGTTGCTTCAGACTTGTGGAAAGAAGTTTTTGGATCATTTTTTGGATTGTTGGGACGAATAGTTGAGAAGTTTTACCTTCGGTTGGTATATAAAAATATTCAATTTATCACTATTTCTGATTCTACAAAAAAAGATCTAGTAACAGATGGCGTAAATAAAAAAAACATAGCTGTTTTGCCTATGGGAGTTAACGTGCCGCAAAATATAAGGGATATAAAAAAAGAAAAAGAAAAAACGCTTATTTTTGTCGGTCGGTTAACTGTGGCAAAGGGGATAGAAGAGACATTGAATACGTTAAAGGAAATTGCCAAGAGGAATAAGACCGTCAGACTTTGGATTGTCGGAAAGGGAGAGTTAGGCTATGTACAAAAATTAAAAAGAATGTGTAAACAATTACATATTGAAGATAAGGTTGCCTTTTATGGTTTTGTTTCGGAGAATAAAAAGTTTGCGCTTTTAGCACGTGCTCATCTACTCATTCACCCTTCATTGAGAGAAGGCTTTGGGCTGACCATTCCTGAAGCAGGATACGTTGGTACGCCTGTAGTCGCATACAATTCCCCGGGGCTGAGAGACATTGTAATAAATGATAGAAATGGTATTCTGGTTACAGAGAGATCGCCAGAATCACTTGCGAGCACAATTATACAGTTACTATCCAATGATTTTCTATATCAGAAGCTTTGCCGCGGAGCGAAAGAAGAAGCATCTCGATATAGTTGGAACAACACGGTAAATGCAATGTTAAATAATTTAAAAAAGCTTTAAAAATTATGAGTACCAAATTTCCGATCGTAACAGTGGTTATAGCAACTTACGACTGCGAAAGAACTATTGAAAAATGTCTTTTATCAATTAAAAAACAAACATATCCCAATACCGATATTGTTGTGGTAGACAGTTTGTACTATGACAAAACAAGACAGGAAAGATGCAGGAAAATAATAGAAAAATATGCCAGATATTTTCAAGATGGTCCGGAAAGGAGCATCCAAAGAAATAGAGGCATAAGAGAAGCGAAAGGTAAATATGTTTTGATTATTGATCAGGATATGTATTTAACAGAGAATGTAGTAAAAGAATGCTACGAACAGTTACTAGGCGGAAATTATATAGCGCTTACCATACCGGAAATTTCGATAGGCGTTGGGTTTTGGACTAAATGTGTTGCTTTGGAAAGATACGTGAGTACGGTTCTCGAAGAGGGTATGAATGAATGCTGCAGATTTTTTAAGAAAAAAGATGCAATGATGGTGGGATGTTATGATCCAGCGATTGTCGGGATTGAAGATTCTGATTTTCACTATAAAATGCAATCTAGAGGTAGAATTGGTAAAATAAAAAGCCATATTGATCACGATGAGGGTAGAACGAGGTTTTTCGGACGAATAAAAAAGAAATATTATTACAGTCAAGCTTTTAGGAAGTATCTAAAAAGATATCCAAATATTGCCATTAGGCAATTTTTTCCTATTAAAAAAGCTTATGTAAGTCATTGGAAAATATTCCTAAAGAACCCAATTTTGGCGGGCGGAGTAGTGCTTTTGCGCAGCGCTGAAGTTATGGCTGGTTTTTTAGGATTAATTATTAAAAATAAATATGCTGGAAAATAATTTAAAAAATAAGAGAATATTGATAACGGGTATTACCGGTTTTGTTGGTAAAGCTTTAAGCAATCGCTTAAAATCATTAGGGGCTGTGGTGTATGGAATTTCAAGATCTGTGAATAATGATGCTAAAAATTTAAATGCAGACATACTTGATTATCCCCAAATTAATAAATTTATAAGAGATTCAAACATAGAGATTTGTTTTCATCTGGCTTCCACCTCATTGGTTGAAGAAGGCCAGCGCCATCCTTATCAGGCTTTTAAAGTTAATATAGAGGGTGCTTTAAATATTTTAGAAAGTGCTAGAAAAAATAATTTGGAAAAAGTGATAATAGCTTCCACTTCTCATGTGTATGGAAGAAATAAAATTCCGTATTTTGAAAGCTACATGACAAGGCCAACTAGGCCATATGAAACTTCAAAGGCTTGTATGGATATTATTGCTCAATCTTATGCAACAAGTTTTAATCTTCCGGTTTTAATACCGCGATTCGTAAATATTTATGGCCCGGGAGATTTAAATTTTCAAAGATTAATTCCAAAAACGATTAAGAGTGCTTTGGAAAATTCTGAACCAAAAATGTGGGGAGGGCAAGCTGTTAGGGATTATTTATTTATTGATGATGCGATTGATGCCTATATTCGATTAGCAACTTTAGATATGGGTCATATAGGCGGCAGCCGAATTTTTAATTTCGGAAGCAGCAATCGTATTTCCGTAAAAGGCGTTATAGAAAAAATCATAAAAATTTCAGGCAAAAAATTGGAAATTAAGAGAATACCCCAGAAGAGAAGTGAAGAAATAGAATCTCAGTATGTATCCTCAAGAAAAGCTAAGCAATTACTTGAATGGGAGCCAAAGATTGATTTAGATCTGGGTTTAAGGAGAACCGTTGCCTGGTATTCAAAATTTCTATATAATAAATCGTAATTTAGATTGCAATGTAAATAATGAATTTAAAAAATAAAAAAATACTTGTAACCGGGGGAAGTGGTTTTTTAGGTGGTCACGTTATCGAAAAACTGAGAAATTTTGATGTTCAAATACTAGCTCCCAATCACAAGGAGTTAGATTTAATTCGAGAAGAGAGTTGCAGACATTATCTTCTAAATCAAAAACCCGATTTGGTAATTCATTGCGCGGGAGCAATCAGCGGTCTTTTGAATATTTTAAAAAATCCGGCAGACATTTTTGATAATAATCTAAGAATTAACTTAAATATCTTAAAATTTTCTTACAAATTTGGAGTTGAAAAACTAATAAATATAGGCTCAACCTGTGCTTATCCAGGCGAATTACCCACCGGATATTTTCGAGAAGAGGAGTTTTTAAACGGTCCAATGCATGAAAGTGTAGAATCTTATGGTTTTTCAAAGCGAGCCATGTATATTGGCGGTAAGGCGTATAGGCAACAGTTTGGTTTTAATTCTGTAACTTTGCTTTTAACAAATATGTATGGACCAAGAGATGTGTTTAGTATCGAGCGATCCCATGTCGTTTCAGCCTTGATCAAAAAATTTATTGACGCAAAAAGAAAAAAGGAGCCCTCGGTTGAGGTTTTAGGCACAGGAAAAGCGATTCGTGAATTTTTATACGTGGAAGATGCGGTTGATGCCATTATTAAAGCGACCGAGCTTTATGATGAAGAAATGCCTTTAAATGTGGGTACCGGTGTTGAAACTCCAATAGCAGAGCTAGCGGAATCTATAAAAGAAATTTCTAATTATCCGGGTAAAATAAAGTGGAATACTAAGGGACCGGATGGCGCATTAAGAAAGGTCTCGGACATATCAAGAATAACAAATAAATTGAAATGGAAACCTAAATATGATCTGAAAGCTGGTTTAACTAAGACCATTAAATGGTTTGAGAATAATTATGAATCTGCAATTGCAAAAATATAAACTTTTATTTCATGAGTAAGACAATATTGTTTGGCGGCAGTGGGTTTTTAGGACCAATAATTCTCGAAAAGTATCCTGATATTATATCGATTGGTCGTAGTCCGATACCTGCTGATCTTAAAAATAAACATATAGTTTTGGATAACCTTGATGATTTTGCGGCCATAGACCATATTGATTTTGATAAGGTCATTTTTTTAATTGGCAGTTCAAATCATCATGTAATTAATACAAAGCCCAGTATGGGTATTGAGTATAACGTCTTACCGCTTAAAAAAATACTCTTTTATTTACAAAAAAGAAAAATTGAAAAATTTATTTGTTTTAGCACAATTTTGCTTTACGACGTTAAGAGAATGAAGCTGCCGGTTGACGAAACGCAATCGATTAATCCGTATGTTAATGACTATGTATTTAGCAAATATCTGTCTGAAGAGTTGGTTAAATTTTATTCTGATAAGATCCCCTCTATTATTGTCCGTTTTAGTAATATTTATGGGCCAACCAGATTGATCAGGCCTGATTTAGTGCCAACTTTGATTCAAAAGGCAT
>Ga0209210_1000128_pt1 | contig 92760 bp, 74 predicted proteins | sample RifGroA1_FD_183991 | JGI IMG/M metagenome (GOLD analysis project Ga0209210, IMG submission 183991) | Contaminated groundwater microbial communities from Rifle, Colorado, USA - Rifle Groundwater A1 (SPAdes) (version 2) | ecosystem: Environmental > Aquatic > Deep subsurface > Groundwater >...
ACTGCAGAACCGACTGCAGAACCGACTGCAGAACCGACTGCAGAACCGACTGCAGAACCGACTGCAGAACCGACTGCAGAACCGACTGCAGAACCGACTCCGGAGCCAGATCCGACCTATACGCCTCCGCCCTGCTACGGCCCTGGCTGTGGTGGTGGGTTACTGGGAGTGTAATCTCAAGCCAGGTCTAATTCAGCCCTCCTTGTGAGAAGCTCATCGGAAACGATGGGCTTCTCTCTTTTTTGGCCTTTTGGGGTTCACAGTAAGAGGGGTTGGTTTGTTAAGGCGGGCAGCCTTCTTCGGAACCCTGGGGGGCTAGGCCAGGGGAGTTGATAAAAGCATTGCAGGGAAAGCCAGAGTGTCATAAAAAACCAGGACAACAGATTTGTGGCGACAATGGTTCTCAGATGAACCGAGTGCTTCCGTAGCCGGGCCGTTGGGAGTGCCAACGTGAATTGAGGAATTTAATCATGGAAAGTGTCCTGAAAAAGCTTTTTGGTCCTGCCGGCAAAATAGGACTTTGTGTCAAAGATGCCCGGCGCAAAGTTGTCTACCAGAACGACATCAGCAAAGAGTTTTGCGGTGACCAGTTTTCGGTAGCCTGCAAAAAAGGTTGTATGGAGTTTTACGTTTGCAATGAGGCCTGTCCTTCTCGTGCCGAGGGTGCCCAGCTTTACGCAAATAAAACGATCAAAGACAAGTACGTCGACATGGTGCTGCTCAATGACGGTGAGAACATTATCACCCTGGTTTATCCGGTAACGGACAAGCACAGTCGTGAGCTCGAATATTTTAAAGACAAAGGACTTTCCAAGCGCGAATACGAGATTGTCGAGATGGTTGTCCGCGGGATGACAAATTCGGAAATCGTAAAGAATCTCACTATTTCAAAAGCAACCCTCAAGACACACTTGAACAATATTTATAAGAAACTCCCTGCTGAGAGTCGGCTTGGATTTCGCCGTCGGGCGATGTTGAGTTAGGCTGCGAAGCGCAGTCACAATTCGGATAAAGCTCGGCCAACCGTTCCTACTGAGATCTTCCACTTCGCCTGGCCGACTTCGGTCGCGTGCATCGTTGTGAAAAGGTCGGCGTTACCGCCGGCCTCACGAAGTTGAAATCACCAAAGTCGCCGAGATGATCACAAAAATTACAAGATTTTCGGATGGTGGCGCAACACCGTTAAACCGGATAGAATCTGAGGAAGAGGTCTTGTTTTGAAACCTTTATTCCTGACTTCATTCTTTGCCAACGTTTGTTTTGGATTTTGTACTCTCAGCCTTTTGGGTTCCCTGCCCTCGCAAGCGGCGCGCCATGCCCTGTTCCTCGGCGCCGGCGGTGAACCTGCAGAGAAGGCGACCACTATTTTTGATGATATCCTAAAACCGGCAGGCAAGGCTCTCAAAGCAGCGGGCTATCAGACTCAGGCTCTGGTGAATGGCGGCCACTCGGAAACCGAAAGCAAGGCCTCCAAAGCCTTTGACGGACAGCGCCGGGATTTTACCGCTGACGCGGCCAGGGCTTCGATAAAAAATTATGTCACTGCCATCCAAAGCGGCAAGATCCGCGAAGGCGATCAACTCCTCGTCGTGGTTGATACTCACGGCGCACCGGCTAGTGCAGGCACCCAATCCCATCAAGTGGCTGCCCGTGGCGCCAATTTCAACATGGACGAATTGATCGCCCTCCGTGAAGCGGCCGAAGCCGGAAAAGTGAAACTCGCGATTCTGGACTTCTCCTGTTACTCCGGCAACTCACTCAAATTGGCGTCTGACAAAACTTGTGTGGTCACCGGATCCGGGGAACTGCCTGGTACCACCGGTTATGCTGAAGCGTTTTTAAAAGCAGCCCAGTCCGGCCGCAATTTGGAAGACATTTTTTTGCGGGCACGCAGAGAAGACAAGTACATGTCGACTCCTGAGATTTCGACTCCGGCAGGCCGAGAGACCATGGAAATTCTCAAATTTTTGTCCCGCAATATGGTTTATACCGAATCAGGCGTTGCAGGTGGTGTCATGGCGAACGATGTAACTCGCTCCCTCGAGCCTTACCTGCGGCAGTGCTCAGGTTGCACCCTGAGACAGATTGGCGATTCCCTGAGCAAGCCCGCGACTGACCTGGTGGATGTCTTAAGAGGAACTTACGGCATCTCACGCTATGATATGTTTTTTCTCAAAATGGCAATCCGAGATCACGAAGCAAAATTGAGCAAGCTTGCGGATATTCGATCTCAGCTCCATGCCCTCGAAACCAGAACCGTCAGCGTGGGAGGAATCCAGTTCCCCTGGGCTGCCCTTGCGGATGCAAATTCCATCAATCGCCAAACCATTTATCATTACTATTTAAAGTCCGAACATGCCGGTAATCAGAACTTTTTTGACCAGGCCACGAAACAGCTTCCACATCTGGCAGCGGCAGCTGCAAAGCTGGAAGATGAAGAACCCGAGTATTCCCGTTATCTCGCCCTGCAAAACAGTTTTGATCGTACTCAACGGGCCATGCGCTTTGAAGCGAAACAGGTAGCGGTGGGCGAAGGAACGCTTTATCAAAGCATCTATCAAAAAGTTCTTTTGGAGCATCCGGACTCCGCGTGCAAAGGATTTGAATTTTGAAACACCTTCATTTTGTTCCAATGTCTCCGTTTTTGTTATTTTTCCTTTCCACGGCTCTGGCTCAGGCTCCCGAGATTTCAGCCGTACCCAATCAATGCGGCCAGTTTAGGGTTTCCGGAACGCTTGCCCTGATCGAGGGCGTGCCCTCACTTCAAGTTCATTCGAGTACTCAGAGCGAAACCGTCCTAATACTGCAACTGAATGATACTCCGAGGGCCCGAGAGGCCGGCCTGCGGATGCCGGCACTGCTTGCGCAAAGAGTGGAGATATCCGGCACGGTTACTTCTCGCATCCAAAACCAACGGGGACAACTGAGGCTGGACACTCTTCAGCGGGCCAATCCCAAAAACCCGGAAGGTTTCACCATGGTCAAAGCCCAACTCTGTCAGCCATAGCTGGTCTGGGCAATGCCAAGGTTTGGCACGGTCCTGAGCTGAACTTGCGTGCCTCAGGCTGGAAAGGCAGTTTTACTTCAGCTGCTCAAACCGGGCTTGGAAGAACCGCAGGTACTTTGGCTCATAAGTCATTTTGAATCCCTTGATTTCATTCCGGCGGGCATACAGGGACTCAATCGATTCAACCAATACATCGCAATGAGCCTGGGTGTAAACGCGGCGAGGGAAGGTTAAACGCACAAGTTCGAGCTTCGGATAATAATGGTCGCCCGTCTCCTTGTTTCGGCCTGCGGAAACGATCCCGCGCTCCATCGCGCGGATGCCAGATTCCAGGTACAGCTCGGCAGCCAGCGTCTGTGCCGGGAACTGGTCCTGCTTCAGGTGCGGCAGGAATTTCTTGGCATCCAGAAATACCGCGTGACCGCCCACTGGTTGCACAATCGGCACTCCGAGTTCAATGAGTCTTTGACCGACGTACTCGACTTGGCCGATGCGGGCTTTGATGTGGTCGTACTGAACGGCTTCTTCAATGCCGCGGGCCATGGCTTCCATGTCGCGACCGGCGAGGCCACCATAGGTGTGCAAACCTTCATAAACGACGACAAGATTGCGGGCTTCTTCGAATACATCCCATTCGTTCAGGGCCAGAAATCCGCCGATGTTCACCAGCAGATCTTTTTTGCCGCTCATCGTCGCGGCATCCGAGTAGGAGCACATTTCGCGGAGAATTTCGGGGATAGTCTTGTCAGTGTACCCGTTCTCCCGCAGCTTGATGAAGTAGGCGTTTTCGATTGCGCGCGTGGCATCCAGGACAACCCTGATCTTATGCTGCTGGCAGTATTTGCGGACTTGGCGGAGGTTTTCCATCGAAACGGGCTGGCCACCGGCCATATTCACCGTCACGCCAATGGTGATGTAGGGGATCTTCTCGGCGCCGACTTTTTTGACCAGTGCATCGAGCTTGTTCAGGTCGACATTGCCTTTGAACGGGTGTGGGTGAGTGGAGTCATGGGCTTCGTCAATAATGACATCAACAAACGATCCGCCGGCTAGCTCCTGATGCAGGCGGGTTGTGGTGAAATACATATTTCCAGGGACGTAATCGCCCTTTTTGATCAGAATTTGCGAGATGATGTTCTCAGCGCCCCGGCCCTGGTGGGTGGGAACGAGGTACTTGTAGCCGTAGTACTTCTGAACCATCTCTTCGAGGTTGTAAAAGTTCTTGCTGCCGGCATACGCCTCATCGCCGATCATCATGCCGGCCCACTGCACGTCGCTCATCGCATTGGTCCCGCTATCAGTCAGCAGGTCGATATAAACGTCTTCAGACTTGATCAGAAAAGTGTTGTTGCCAGCTTCAGCCAGCGCCCGTACGCGCTCTTCACGGGTGGTCATCTTCAGCAACTCGACAGTTTTGATTTTGTAAGGCTCGGCCCAAGAACGTTTTTTCTGTGACATGAAAAGTCCCCTGCAATGCAAAGTTTTGGTTTCAATTGGAGATATAACAAGTTCCAAAGTCTTTCGATAGAAATCCTTTGATGCGGCAAGCTAAAAGCGATTGCAAGAGCGCCCCCGGGCGGGGTATGTCTGATGCCCATGGCACAGAAATTCGCGTTCACGATGGTCGGCGTTGGTAAGATTTATCCTCCGAACAAGCAGGTCCTCCGGGATATCTATTTGTCCTTTTATTACGGCGCCAAGATCGGTGTCCTCGGCCTGAACGGCTCAGGAAAATCAACCCTGATGAAGATCATGGCGGGCGTCGAAAAGAACTTTAACGGCGAGGCCCACCCCAGCGATGGAATCACTGTCGGTTATCTGCAACAGGAGCCTGAACTGGATGATTCCAAAACGGTCCGGGACAACGTGCTTTCGGGTATGGGTCCGATCGTCAAATGGTTGAAGCGTTTTGAGGAAATCGGCGGGCTTTTCTCTGACCCGGATCTCGATCCCAACAAGATGGACAAGCTGCTGAGTGAGCAGGCGGATCTCCAGGAAAAAATCGAACACGCCAATGGCTGGGACCTTGACCGCACTCTGGATATCGCGATGGATGCCCTGAGGCTTCCTCCCGGAGACGTACAGGTCAAAAATCTTTCTGGCGGTGAGCGCAGGCGGGTTGCCTTGTGCCGCCTCCTTTTGCAGAAGCCTGACATTCTTTTGCTCGACGAACCGACCAATCACCTGGATGCCGAGTCGGTGGGCTGGCTTGAGCAGTTTTTGAAAAATTACGCCGGAACCGTTGTAGCCGTCACCCATGATCGTTACTTCCTGGACAATATCGCGGGCTGGATTCTGGAACTGGACCGCGGACACGGCATTCCCTGGGAAGGTAACTATTCTTCCTGGCTGGACCAGAAACAGAAACGCCTGGTTCTCGAAGAAAAGACCGAGACCAAACGCCAGAAGACCCTCGAGCGCGAACTCGAGTGGATCCGCATGAGTCCGCGGGCACGCCAGGCCAAGAGCAAAGCGCGTATCACTGCTTACGAAAATTTACTGGCTGAAGATTCGATCAAGCGCAACGAAGAGATGGAAATCTACATTCCGCCAGGTCCAAGGCTGGGTAATGTTGTCATCGAAACCGATGGTCTGAAAAAAGCGTATGGCGAAAAAATTCTTTTTGACGATCTCTCGTTCAAGTTGAAACCCGGCAGTATCGTCGGTGTGATTGGCGGCAATGGTGTGGGTAAAACGACCCTCTTCCGTCTCATCACAGGCCAGGAAAAGCCGGATGCCGGCGCGATCCGCCTGGGAGATACCGTGAAGCTCGCCTATGTCGACCAGTCTCGCGATCTGCTGGATCCCGAAAAGTCGGTCTGGGAAACAATTTCGGACGGCAAAAACGAAGTGATCATGCTTGGCAACCGTGAAGTCCAGTCCCGGGCCTACTGCGCCCGGTTCAATTTCACGGGGGGGGATCAGCAGAAGAAAGTCAGCATGCTCTCCGGCGGTGAACGCAACCGCGTGCATCTGGCGAAAATCCTGAAGTCCGGCGGCAACGTTCTGCTGCTCGACGAACCGACCAACGATCTCGATGTCAATACCCTGCGCGCGCTCGAAGAGGCGCTCCTGAACTTCGCCGGCTGTGCCGTGGTCATCAGCCATGATCGCTGGTTCCTGGACCGGATCTGCACTCACATCATGGCCTTTGAAGATGAAGGCAGGATTGAACTCTTTGAGGGCAACTTCCAGGAATACGAAGAAGACAAGAAGAAACGCCTGGGCGCTGAATCGGTACAGCCTCATCGGGTCAAATACAAGAAGCTGACTCACGAGTGAGGTGAGCGGGCCGCGTTATGTTTGGTTTTGTTCGCTGTTTTTACAAAGGTTTTCAAGAATAATTCTCTCGCTTAAAAGTTCCTAAAGGATTCAACCGGAATCGTCGAAAAGCAATCGAGGCACAACGTGCACCGGAGCGAGGATCAATGGACGATTTTGAAAAAGAGTTGAAATCAGGGTTTCTGGATGAAGCCGCGCAATTGCTGGCAGATGCCGAGCAATGTTTCTTGAATCTCGAATCTGCGGCTGACGATCCTTCAATTGTGGAAAAGCTCTTCCGGTTGGCTCACAACCTCAAGGGCAGCGCAAGGGCGGTCGGCTTTGGTGATATCGCGGAATTCACCCATCAGCTCGAGAGCCTCCTTCTCAAGATTAAGAACAAGGAAATCGCGATTCAGGCCTCCAACGTCACTTTGCTACTCAAGTGTAATGACCACCTGGTGCGAATGGTTGATCTGCTCAAGGCCGACATGAACGCCCGGGTCGACAGTTCTGAGCTTTTGGCGGAAATTGGTCGCCATTTGAGTGGTGATGCCGAATCCACAGAGGAAGTTGTGTCGGCCACTCCCGAACAAACCCAAATAGCGGCGCAAGCAGCTGAACAGGCCGTTGAAGATGCGGTACAGCAAGCTCTGGACGAAGCCCTCGAAGCCGCGAACTCGGAAGTGGCAGCCGTAGTCGAAGGAGTGGTCGAAGATATCATTCCCAGCGATGAGCCGGCGTACCCTTCAGCCGACCAATTTGCCGATCTTTCCAAAATGGTGGATGAATCGCTGAAAGAGTCACCTGCCGCAGCCGTCAATAATGTCTTGGAGTTGCCGAGAAAAGAACCGGTGCAGGCACCGGCAGCAGTTTCGGCCTCTGCTCCATCACCTGTCTCAGGGACTGCACAGAGTGCGCCGCCTGCTCAACAGGACGAAAGCATCCGGGTCAGCCTCAAGCGCCTGGAGCGCCTGATGAACAACGTCGGGGAACTCGTGATTCTTCAGGCGGTCTTGAACCAGCAGAAGCATCAGGTGCAATCCGTACTCATTCAAAAGACGATTGACCAGCTTGCGAAGATCACCAAGGACATCCAGGATATCTCGATGAGTCTCCGGATGGTTCCGCTCAAGCAGACCTTCCAGAAGATGCAGCGGATTGTCCGGGATACTTCAATGGCTCTGAACAAGGACGTCCGGTTGGACATCACCGGTGAAGAGACCGAGCTTGACAAGATCGTGCTCGAACAGATCGGTGATCCTTTGGTGCATCTGGTGCGCAATGCGGTTGATCATGGCCTGGAAACCACCGAAGAACGCCTGGCGGCGGGCAAACCTGCGCAAGGTGTTGTGAGCCTGAATGCTTTCCACCGTGGCAGTCATATTGTTCTGGAAGTGAAAGAAGACGGCCGCGGTCTCGATGCTAAGAAGCTGACGGCCAAGGCGCTTGAAAAGGGCATCGTCAAACCCGGTCAGATTTTGACCGATGAGCAGGCTTACCAGCTGATTTTTGCTTCGGGCTTTTCAACCAAAACACAGATTACGGACATTTCGGGCCGAGGCGTCGGAATGGATGTCGTGCGGAGTAATATCGCGGCCCTCCAGGGCGAAATTCAGGTGGAAACCGAGCCCGGCAAAGGCACTACTTTCCGCGTGTTGCTGCCCCTGACCTTGTCGATCATCGACGGGATGGTCGTGCAGACCGGTGAGGAGCGCTATGTCGTTCCGATCGCACAGGTCCACGAATCGGTCCAGCCCGAGCAGATGGACGTGCACCATGTATCGGGAATGGGCGATATTCTGAGCCTTCGTGGGGAAAATCTTCCGCTCTTCCGGCTTGCCCAGGTGCTGGGACGGAAAACTCCGGTTGCGCAGAAGGCTGACAGTGCCGGCGCCGTATCGGCCTGGAATGGAATCGCCATCGTCGTGCGTACCGGGAAGAACCCGTTTGCGATTTTCGTGGATGACATTATCGGCCACCAGCAGGTGGTCATCAAAAGATTGGGCAATGAGGTCCAAAATATAAAAGGAATCAGTGGCGGGGCCATTTTGGGCGATGGACGTGCCGCATTGATTCTGGATTTTACAGAACTGGTAAGTCGGACGGCAATGAAGTCTCCGGCTGCCTTAAAAGGAGTAGCTTAAAATGAGTGATCATCAGGAAAAATTTGCGGGTAAGGAAAAGAACCGATCTCAATCCCAGAGGTACTTGAACTTCGGTCTTGGGCCGGAAGAATACGCCATTTCCCTGCAAGCCGTGAAGGAAGTCATCGCGGTTCCGGAAATCACGCCGGTGCCGTATACTCCTTCTCATTTTCTGGGCATCATGAACCTGCGCGGGCAGGTGATTTCGGTCATTGATCTGCGACTCAAATTCGCAATCAAAGCCGATAGCACTCCTGAAACCGCCGTGATCATCGTTGATCTGAAGGACCATTCCCTCGGCATGATCGTGAGCTCGGTTAACAGTGTTTTGGCTCTGGATGAAGCGGATGTGAGTCCCAAGCCGGAAATTCACAGCAGCAAAAATACGGATTACATCACTGGGGTCGCCAAGAAGGACAAAAAGCTCGTTCTTCTTCTCGATATCGCGAAGGCCCTCAGTGCCGAAGAGCATGCGGCGATTAATCGGGCCACGGCTCAGCCGGCAAAAAAAGCCGCTTGATCCCGGATTACGAGGTTTGAGAATTGCAGAGCTGGCTTTTCGAGCAGCAAGCGCTATATTTAATTAGTACCTAGAAATTAAATATGATTCGAAAAGGGATTTCCGCAGTCATGTTCAATATCAAACTCTGGTCCGTCAAGAAAAAGGTCCTCGCCTTCGCTTTTTCACTCGCTGTAGGTGGGTTTTCCATACTGGCTTTGACCGCTGGAATTTTGCTCAATACCTCGAAAGTCCAGAAGCAGACAATGAATGCGGTGGAGGTCAATCGCGGTCTTGCGGCAATTCAGACCCATTTCTTCACCATGTCGAGCGCCCTCTCCAACTATCTGGCCAGCAGTTCCGAAGAGGACTGGAAACAAAAACTGGCGGCCGATGAAGCGGCTGCGACGGCTATTCTGGAGCTGAAGAAGCTCAACATCACCGACGAGCTGCGCCCCTATATCGAAGAGATTGAAAGATTCGATGACAAAGATCTGAATCCCATGGACGAAAAGGTCCGAGAGTATTTGAAGGAGCATAGCGCTCATGAGTCGCTGCTCTATTACAAAGAGCACTATGTGCCTCTCACGGGTAAGCTGCAGCAGATCATCGCAGAAGCCGTCCAGCAGACGGAGAGAGATCTTAAAGATACGAATGGTACTGCGCAGAGAGTCTCTCTCTACGGGGCTCTGGCCTTGAGTGCAGCAATATTCGGGGGAACGGTCTTCGGGGTCCTGCTCTGTTGGTTCATGGCCTCCTGGCTGGGGAGAACTCTTGGACAGGCGGTGAGCAGTCTTGAAAAGGAAAGTGCCAAAGCCAAACTGGCCACGGGACAGGTCCATGGAGCATCCCAAGGCCTGGCAAAGGCCACGACGGAGCAAGCCGCGGCATTGCAGGAGACGGCAGCCTCGATTGAGGAAATGAGCGCGATGATCGCAAAAAATGCGGAAAACGCCAGCCAGTCTGGCGCGGTTTCCAAGGAAAGTGTCACTGTCGCGACCCGCGGAAAGCAGGCTGCAAGCGAAATGATCCAGGCCATTCACGACATCAATGAAAGCAACACGCAGATCATGCAGGCCATCGAGGAGAGTAACCGGAAGATCACCGAGATCACCGTGGTGATCGCCGAAATCGGGAACAAGACGAAGGTGATCAACGATATCGTTTTTCAGACCAAGCTGCTTTCCTTCAATGCATCGGTCGAGGCGGCACGGGCCGGAGAGCATGGCAAGGGCTTTGCGGTCGTCGCCGAGGAAGTGGGCAATCTTGCGCAGATGAGCGGAAACGCGGCCAAGGAAATTACTCAGATGCTGGATTCCAGTATCAAAAAGGTCGAAGGGATTGTGACGGAGACCCGGACCAAGGTGGAGCGACTGATCAGCGAAGGGAAGACCAAGGTCGCAACTGGCACCCGGGTTGCCGAAGGCAGTGGCAAGGTGCTCGATGAAATCATGGAGCAGGTTAGCAAGGTGAACGGAATGGTCGACGAGATTTCCACTGCAACCCATGAGCAGGCCACGGGAGTGACGGAAATCACCAAAGCCATGACCCAGCTGGATAGGGTGACCCAGGAGAACTCCATGATTTCGACGAAGATCGCTGCAAATGCAACCGATCTGGCCGAGCAGACCAATACTTTGCGCTCAGTTGTGCATCAGCTTGAAGACATGATCTGGGGAGAGGGTGCCAAAAACGATGGTCCGGTAGGTGGTCGAAAGCCTGCGAAAGCGGCAAAAACAGTCAAGGCAGCACCCGCGAGCAGGGTGGAAAAAGCAGCGAAGCCGGTGCAAAGTGTCTCCGGTTCACCTGGAAACAATATCCGCACAGCCGTATTGGTCGAAGAGTCGCTTCCGTCCGAAAGTGATCCGCGTTTCAAGGAAATTTAAAAAAAGGCAGAATAGAATGACCGCCTCTCCATTGATTGAAGAAGTCTCGAAGCTTGTGAGTGACATCACGGGGGTGCAGCTGGGGCGGAAGCAGGCGGCCATGGTTGAATCCCGACTGTCCCGCCGGATGCTGCAGCTCGGTTTCACGGAACCGAAGGCTTATCTCAAATACATTTACGACAATCAAAATTCCGAAGTCACCGCGCTCGTTTCCTTGCTGACGACGCACCATACGACTTTCTTCAGGGAATTTTCGCATTTTGAATTTTTGGAGCGCACCGGACTTCCGGACCTGATCCGATCGCTTCGAGCCCGCAAGCAGGATACGTTGCGGATCTGGTCAGCGGCCTGCAGCCGGGGGCATGAAGTATACTCGCTGGCCATGTTTCTGGACTATCATCTCAAAAAAATGGCGCCAGAGATCAAGTTCGAGATCCTGGGCACTGACGTGGACCCCAAGTCCATCGATATCGCCATGAACGGGGTTTATCGCTGGGACGACATCAAGAGCGCCCCTGCCATGTATCTGGCCAATCACTGGGTTCGCGGGACGGGAGAGATTGCCGATTTCGTCAAGATCAAGAGCCATTTGCGTTCGCCTGTGAATTTCAAAACGGTGAATCTGCTGGATTTGAACGCCACAATGAGTGGAAAAAGTTTCGATGTGATTTTCTGCCGTAATGTTTTCATTTATTTCACGATGGAACAGGTCCGTGCAGTGACGTCAAACCTTTTGAAGCACCTCAATCCGGATGGTCTTCTTTTTATCGGGATCTCCGAGACACTGAACGGAACCAGTTTGCCGATCTCCTATCTCGCACCTTCCGTCTATTCGCATAAACGCGCAGCGATTCCGGCCCCGGCCCCAGTTCATACCCGGGTACAGCCGTCCGTCAGTTCTCCTAACCTGGTGCCAAAGACTGCTCCGGCTTCGAAACCTTTGATCGATTTCAGCAAACCACTCCGGGTTTTCTGTATTGACGATTCTGCCACGATCCTCAGTCTGCTGAAGAAACTCCTTTCGGCCGAGCACGGGTTTGAGGTTGTGGGAACAGCCGAAAACGGATTAGATGCCACAGAGAAGCTCAAGGTTCTGAACTCGGATGTGATTACGCTGGATATTCATATGCCAATTCAGGGGGGTATCGAGTATTTGCGCAAGAACATGGGGCCGAACCATCCGCCGGTCGTGATGGTGAGTTCGGTATCCCGTGAGGACGTGGAACTCGGTTTGAAGAGCCTGGAATTGGGAGCCGTGGATTACGTGGAGAAGCCTTCTTTGGCGGACCTCGCGAAGCGGGCTGATGAAATCCGGATGAAGCTTCGCTGTGCCGCCCTGGCAGGGAAGGGGGTGCAGCGGGGAGTTCTGGAAATTGAAAAATCCTTCCAAAAGAGTCACTATATTTCCGAACCCGACAAGAAGCTGAGAGTGATTGTTGGCGGGATCGGTGATCGGGAGAAAATCGTGAGCATGGTTGCACGAATGAAAGGCGCCCAGCCTCCGGCAATCTTCCTGTTCCAGGGGGTCGGCAATATGCTCGAAACTCTGCAGGCGGCGATTAAGGCGGCCACTAATCTGACGGTGAATACGCTGGACTGTGTGGATTGTGATCCGAAGATCGGAACTGTCTACGTGGGGGATTTCGCGAAATTTCAGGATTGCAAAGCCAAGCTGCATCAGAAGCAGGTCTCTGTGCTGATTTTCGGCGATGTGGCCGGGACTTCTGTCGACGCGCTTATGAGCGGCTGGAGCAAATCACATCTGATTGTGGAGGATCTCCAGGTCATTGTTTCGGAGCAGCACAAGGCACTGATCGCCGCTGCCAAACGGGTCGTTCCCTTTACGAGCTTTCTCTATCATTCTGATGAATATCTGAGCGAAGGGGAAACCAAGTGAGCACAGGTAAGGTGATCAAGCTGACCTCGCTCTCCGGGGTTGTTTGCGATGAACCGAGCGTGGTGCAGGTACTGCTTGCCAAAGGGGTCGCCCTTTGTGGCTGGTCTGCCGCAGCGGGGACGGGCGGGGCCCTGCAATTGCCGGAATCCATCGAAAATAGTGGGATGATGAAGCTCGTTCGTGACTGGCTGCTTAAAATGAGTGCTGCAGCGGGGCCGGGCAATGGGCTTGAATTCAAGCTGATCTGTGTTGGTTGCGATCTGGAAAAGGCGCGGTCGGTTTGCCAGCTTTTGCAAATCAAGCTCGTCGGAGAGTTGTCAGAAAAACTCCCGGTGGAAGCTTACTTTTACACCGACATTGGAAGACTGCGGGTCGCTGAGATTGAGAACTCTTCAAAGCCAGTGCCGGACTCTTCAAGTAAAAAAAAGCGTGTACTGGTCGTCGATGATTCCAAAACGATCCGTCAGCTCCTGACCCGGATTCTGAATTCAGATCCGCAGCTGGAAGTCGTCGGCGCTGCCGAGCTGCCATCACAAGCCAAGCGCCTGATTGCGGAGCTGCGTCCCGATGTGATCACGCTGGATATCAATATGCCGGAAATGGACGGCGTGACGCTTCTGAAACAATACATCACCGATTATCCGATTCCCACGGTCATGATCAGCGCGATCAGCATGGAAGAGGGAAACCTGGTTTTGCAAGCCATGGAGTACGGCGCCGTCGATTACATTCAAAAGCCATCTTTCGAAGAAATCGATCGCATGGCGCCGCTCATTATTGAGAAAGTCAAAATCGCCGCGTCCGTCCGTGTGCGACTGAAACAAGCCAGCTCTCACGTGAAGTCTCCCGCTATTTCGGGCAAGCTGAATCAGAAGGTGATTGTTGCCATTGGCTCCTCCACCGGAGGGACCGAAGCGCTGCGCGTGTTTTTTACAAAATTGCCTGCCGGTATTCCGCCGATGATTGTGGTGCAGCATATACCTCCGGTTTTCTCGAAGGCTTTTGCCAATCGCCTGGCCGAACTTTGCGCTTTTGAGGTGAAGGAAGCCGAAGACGGCGATCTGGTCCAGCCCGATCGGGTACTGATCGCTCCAGGGGGAATGCAGCTCAAGCTTGTGACCTGTTCCTCGGGATATAAAGTCAGTGTTTTTGATGGAGCCGCTGTCAACAGGCACAAACCGTCAGTGGATGTGCTCTTTGATTCTGTTTCTGAATTGATCGGGAAAAATGCCATTGGAATCATCATGACCGGAATGGGTAAGGACGGGGCAGCTGGGCTTTTGAAAATGCGGAAAGCCGGGGCGCGAACCATCGCGCAGGACGAGCATTCCTGCGTGGTTTTTGGCATGCCTAAAGAGGCCATCAAGCTCGGTGCAGCTGAAGTGATTGAGCCCCTTGAGGAAATTTCGACGGTTTTAACCAAATGGCTTGCGACGGAGAAGTAGGTTCGTCAAAAATTCAATGTATTGCCGGTTTCTTCCGACACGTCTTGCGGGGGATTCCTACTCATGAAAACTCGTGCGTTTTCCTGGACCATGTCGCTTTTGGCGTTGGCTGGGGCTTTGGTGCTGAGCGCCTGGAGAAGTGATTACTACTATGAACGTCCTGTGCCGTCTTCCCGCCAGCTTGCTTCAGCTGCTGCGAAGCAGACGCTTCCCCCGCATACTGAAATATTCAAATTCACTTTGCTGCATGGCAGTGACTTCATAGCCAACCCCCAGCTCTGCAAAACGTGTCATGGAGCGGATCTCAAAGGTGGAGTATTCAAAAGCTCGTGTATGAAGTGCCATTCAGTACTCAAGGAATTTCCACACTTCTCGGGTGACATCACCAAAACTCATGGTGCCGCTTACTTGAAGGATTCCGCGGGCTGCAAGTCCTGTCATGGCAGCGAGCTTCAGGGGAGTGGTGGCGCGATTGGCTGCAATAATTGTCACAATTACCCGCATTCGGGACGCTGGAGTCTGCCTGCCGAGCATGGGCAGGCTTTCATCAAGCTTTATCATGATGGGCAGACGCAGGATTGCCTGAAGTGCCACGGTAATGAGAGTGAGTTCAAGAAAAAATATCCCGGGAAATTCATGGCCTGCGACCAGTGCCATCTGGAAATGCCACACCCGGAGGCAACACCCGGGACGTGGGCGCGCGGGGGACATAAAGCGGCGGCCCGGTCCTACAACGGGAAATGTGGCGTCTGCCATGACAAGTACCAGGGCAATCTTCCGCGGTTTAAGAGCTGCCGGGTCTGTCACGGCGCTTCATCTGGCGGTGCAAAGCGCTGGGAGCCGATCGCCAAGTACGAAAACATACAGAATCGTTCTTACGCTTCGGATGAGCGCAAGGTGCAGCGTGTAGTGGTTGAACCGATTCGAATTTTCTGGGGAGCGGAGTGAACGTATGAAAAATCAAGTACGATTACTTCTGATCATTCTCTCGTTGGTTTCGCTGATTTCAACCTTCTCGGCCTGCCAGAAAATGCAGAGCGACAGTGACGGAGAGCAGGACGAAACAGTCCTTTTTGACAAGGACAACCCCAGGCCACAAAAAGCCGGAAAGCCGAATCTCAAGCATACCGAGGAATTCAAAAAGTCCAAGGTGCACGGCACGGCTTTTCTTGCTGGTCCGAATTCCTGTTTTCCCTGTCATAATAAAGAACAGCCCACTTCGACCATCGGGAGCAAGACCTATCGCAACTGCATGTCCTGCCATGAGGGATTCCCACACAAACCGGAATTCCTGCAAGGTCACGCGACCGCCTATCTCACGACAGGGTCAAAATGCCTGGACTGTCATAAAAAATCGGTGGGCAGCCCGGCCGCTGAAGGGCCGATTCCCAGCTGTGCCAAATGTCATCCGGGCTATCCGCATGAACCCGGCTATATGGACCCCGGTGAACATGGGGCGGCGTTCTTGAAGGGAACTACCATCAGCTGTTCCACCTGTCACAAACCCGAACCGCATACGGTTGGCAATACCGAAGTTCCGTCGTGCAATACCTGTCATGAAATGATTCCTCACGTCTCCGGCTTTGATCGCGGTGCGATGCATGGTGCCGCCTTTTTCCAGAACTCCGGGTGTCTGAATTGTCATTCCGCCTCGGGTTCAGCAACAGGCGCCACTGGAACGATTCCCTCCTGTGCCTCCTGTCATGAAGGCTTCCCGCATCCGCCAGGTTTTGGTCAGCCCGCTACGCATGGGGTGGCTTTCCTGAATGCGCCGAATGCCTGTGCCACTTGTCACAGTCAGGCTCATGTCGTGGGTGGAAAAGAAGTCCAGACCTGCAATACCTGCCATTCGGGCATGCCGCATCCGGAGAATTTTGTTGCCGGAGCCGTGCATGGAATTTCTTACAAGCAGGATCCCGGCAGCTGTGTGAATTGTCATCGCGATCACTCAGGTGATCCGCTTCAGGGCCGGATTCCGCTCTGTTCGGCTTGTCATGTTTCGTTTCCGCATATCGCGAACTTCGACGATCCTGCAGTACACGGACTGGCCTATTTCAAAGGCTCCGGCAGCTGCAAGGCCTGCCACGAGAGTTCGGTGGCCAACCCACCCGGAAGTTTCGTGACACCGGCCTGTACTTCCTGTCACCAGGACTTCCCGCACCGGGCGGGGTTTGATGATCCCGGTCTTCATGCTGAGTCCTACTTCCGGGATTCCGCCGCTTGCGTGAAGTGCCACACGGAGGCGCCGCCAACCGAAGCGCGCCCTGTGCCCAATTGCTCGCTCTGTCACACGGGCTTGCCGCATAAGGAATTCGATTCACCCGAGATTCACGGTGGCGCATATTTAAAGGACTCGAAGTCCTGTGCCTCCTGCCATGATTCGGGCTTCAGCACTCCCGCCGGTTCGGCACCGAGCTGCGGGGACTGTCACCAGAAGCTGCCCCATGCAGGTGATTTCGGTGCCGGAAAGATTCATGGCCCGGCCTACGCCAAAGATCCTTCGGCCTGCAACGGCTGTCATGAGGGCCAACCCGCAACGAGCAGTATTCCGACCTGTTCGACCTGTCATGAGGGATTCCCGCACCAAGCCGGATTCAGCAAACCCGAAGAGCATGGCAATGCTTTTTTGAGAAATCAGAAAGACTGTCTCAATTGCCACGGCTCGGATCTGAACGGGCAGGGGAACGCGATTTCGTGCAAGAGCTGTCACGAAAGAAAGCATACCGACGAATTTGTTTCAACCGGACTTCACGGTGAAAAGTTCCTGGAAAACAGCACTCAGTGCATGAGCTGTCATGACACTACCTTGGCTGAACGCCCCCAGACGGGCAAACGCAGTTGCACGATCTGCCACGCCTCCTATCCGCATGCGTCGGGATTTGATTCGCCCGCAGTCCACGGAAGTGCCTATTTCAAGAATGCTTCGGACTGTGCCACCTGTCACGGCAAGGATTTCAAAGGGAAGGGAAATGCGCCCGGTTGTCTGGACTGCCATACTTTTCCGCACCCCGAGCAGTGGGGGCTTGGTAAAAGCCATGGAACTGCATTTGTGAATGAGAAAAAACCGAACAACCCGTCCTGGCATGAACCGCTGTCGAGCTGCCGGAATTGTCATTACAAGAGTGCCGGGATGAAAGAGCGCCATCCGGAGCGTTTCATTGCCTGTGACAGCTGTCATTTCTTCCACCAAGAGGATTCGTACAAGGCGGAGGTGCCCAAAGGAATGAACCCGCATAAATACTTCAGCCGCCAGCCGGCAAGTTCCTGTACGGTTTGCCATGAAAATTTCGTCGCGCTTATGCCTAACTTCAAGGAAAATGGCTGCGCGGATTGCCACAAAGCGAAAAGTATTTCGATCAAGTTCCGCAATGCTGACGTGGAGCTGGTACCTTAGGGTTTCTTTTCAGATTCCGGGAGAGTCGCGCTGACCGGTGTCAGGAAATCCTGGAAGTGACAGGTCCGGCAGCCGAGCTTCTTGACGAGTTCCGTGCGATGAGTATTGGCGTGACAGCGCACGCAGGAGCGATCCGCCACCGAGAAATCATGAGCCCGATTTGCCGGTCCACCATGGCAATCCATGCACATCACCGAACGTTTGGTTGAAGTCTTCTGTTCAACCCGCGCAGATTCCTCGAAAGTGCCGTAAGCCTTTTCTTTTCCGAGAGGGAAAGCCCTGGGCAGAGGCATGCGAGTCTCCATCCGCAGATGCAGCTCGTGGAGGTAGAGTTGATCGACTTTCGGTAATTTAGAAATATCTTTCTTGGTCATCGGGCCCGCAACGGTCGCGGTCTGCTCAGGCTCAGTCAGATGGCAGGCTCCGCAGATATCGACCGGAACATGCGGAATATGGTGCAGGTCCATCGGAAACTTGGGTTGCTTGGTGATCAGGACAATCGCTTCTTTGGCATAGTCGATCAACGGCTGATGATGGCAGTCATGGCAGGTGGTCAACTCGCCATGAATGCTCGTCTTCCAGCCGATCGAGGCGTAGTCGTGAACATGGCAGGAAGTGCAGAATTTATCGTCCTTCCAGACATAGGAGTAAAGCATGTACCCCGGAATGCTTCCCACAAGTGCGCCGAAAAGGAAGTAGGGGCCGAGCAGGATGAGGAACGGCCAGAGGATGAAAAAAATCCGCTTTACCATAGGCCACCATGAGGGAGTACCCGGTAAAGAAAGAGCACCTGGAAAACGAGAAATGCACCGATTCCAAAACCGATGAGAACGGCAAGAATTCTAAGGACTACGCCCCATTTCCAGTCCTTCATGAAGTCAGGAATCTGGTTCATTTCTTACCTCCCGCGCTATGGAATCCACGATAAACTTCGCTCGCAGCATCACCGTGGCAGCCGGCACAGAACTCCAGGAGCGTCGTCACCGGCCGGAAAAAAGAACGGCCGCTTTCGTTCGGGGGGACTGCACCATGCGGATCGTGACAGGTCATGCAATCCACTTTTCCTTTGGTGAGAACAACGCCCTCGGCAGCTGGAGTCCCGATCATGGCTTGAACCGATGCAGGGTGATTGCCTTTCACTTCGCCGTGGCATTGGGCACAGATCTGTCGGACAGGTTTGGCTTTTGCGTGAGGATCATGGCAGTCCAGGCACATGCCTTCATCCTTTGGCCATTTATGCGTGTTCTGCGGTTCTGTTCCAAGATGATAATTATTGCCGATAAGCGCCTGCTTGTCGCTATGGCACATCAGGCAGGTGCTCTCAGATTCGCCTTTGCGGGTAGTCGCAAATTTGGCGTGAGTCGCAAACGAAAGGTTCGGCACACTGTCGTGCAAAGAGTGGCAGGAAACACAGTTGACGGTATTGGCGGAGAAGGGATGTGAGCCTGGGATTTTATCCGCGCCATGGCAATCGGTGCAAAGATTCGGAAGCTTCTCTTTGAGCAAATAATCCTGCGAGACATGCATTGAGTGACAGTCGGCGCAGGCTTCGTTCGGGGTCATGCCCGGATGATTGCTCGCCGGGTCCGCACGTCCGGGATGGCAGGTTGAACAGAGACTCTCGACTGCTTTGCGGAGCATATAAGGATTTTGTTTAACGGTGGCTTCGAGGCCTTCTGCCACTCCATGGTGGGCATCATGGCAGGTCGAGCAGGTTATCTTGTTTCCACTTTCAAGAGGAAGGTCGATTTTTACGGCGCGCATGGTGATGTTGACCGGGTGGTGTTTGCCTTGTCCCATGAACTTATCGAGGCTGTTGATTTCCAAGCCGTCATGACAGGAGAGACAACGGGTCCGTGAGCGGTCTTTCAGAACTTCGGGATCACGGAAAAAATTTTTCCGGAGAACGTCTTCGATTTTAGCGTTGGCAATGTCGAGCACTGGTGCAGCCGGCGTTGCCTCCGGATTAAGGTCCATGGCGGTCACCTTGCTGCCTCCGAAATCCGCTACGTAGATCGTGTTCCCCTCTGGAGCGGAGGTGAGATCCAGGGGGTAGTTGAACCGCGCGGCATTGCCGTCGATCCCGGTGCTGCCAATGTACTGGCCTTCCTCTGTGAAAATGAAGACCAGTTTCAAGGTGATATCCGAGATCGCAAAATAAGTCTTACCGGCGCTGCTGAAATGCGTGATGCCCTTGGGTGACATCAGGCGTCCTTCCCAGACGCCCCAGCGGCCGAATTTCTGGCCCTTGATTTCCTGGTCAATCGGACTGGAAGCGGCGCCGACCGGAAACCGGGTGATGGCAACCCGCAGCGGGTCGAGCAGGTACAGCGTGCTTTCTTTTTCTTTATTCAGAAAACCACCGCGGAAGTACTGGCCTGAAGCGATGATGAAATCATCCTGCCAGTTGACGAAGGGGTTCTCCTCAAGATTGGTATTGGAGAAAGGAATGTCCTTGGAAAGGGCAATATTGGCGGGTTGCCACTTCTTGAGATCTGAAGTTTTGTAAATTCGATCGCGGATCAGAAAGCAAAAAGACGAATTACCGCGACAGAAAATATCCCGGATCAGGCCTTTGCCCGGAGCCGGTACGGCCTGGGCGCGCCCAAGTTTGTATTTCGCGCCCTCAGCTGGAGTGACGGCGAGTCGCGCGAGTGAGAAGGTCCGGTCAGACAAACCCTGCCGCTTCTGAAGCGCGACAAGCAGGGCTTTGCCGGTACAGCCAAGAGCAAGAACATGTCCGTCCAGACCGACGGAAATCAGGGTTGTCGTCGCGAGGGTAGTCCCGGTCTGGGGATGGAGTTGCTGGAGCGAGCGGTTGCGGGCGCTGTATACCCACAAATTTCCGGCACAGAGCTGCAGGCCCGCGGGGGAATCCACGGAAACAGAAAATCGAACTTTCGAGGGTACCTGTAGAACAGCCCAAGCGGATGATTGAGTGGTTAACGCCACGAATAAAGCACTCGGGACAAAGAGAATACTGAAGGTTTTAAACCAATGGCGTTGAATCATCATGATTAATCAGAGCTCAAAAAGAATGGCACTCAGAGCAGGGATGGTCAACCATTGCATCCCCTGCCGTATGGCCCTTGTTATCACGGGTGTAACGATTTTCTATCAAACCTTTTGGCAAATTTTCCGGAAGGTGGGTCCGGATCAGAGGTGAGGGCTTTCTTTCGGTAATCGTACTGCCCTCGGCGGCCGCCCGATGCGGTCTGTGGCAACCCAGACAATTCAACCCCGCGCCACCCCCGGGTTCCTCGCCCATGTGTTCGACCACTCCGCTATGGGGCAGGCGACCGTGGCAACCGGCGCAGAGAGCTTCGGGCTCCGGCTTGGTGCTGAGTTTTCCTGCTGCATTGATGTGGCAGACCAGACATTCAGGATGTTCGGCCAGTTTCATGGTTTTCAGAGCCGAATCCGGAGCGCCGTGAGGGTCGAGCCGCTGAAGCTTTGCGGTGGCGACAGGTTTGCCTGGGGTCTGCTTAACCGGCGCCTCTGCTCGCGCCATCAAGGCAAAGGCCATCAGCAAAAGCGGGATCAGAAAGAGGGAGCGGGAGGAGTTCATGGCTGTACTCCGTTGGTGTCGTGGCAGGTTTTACATTCTGATTCGTTTGCCTCACGCGCGATCGGCAGGAGCCAATCCACCGACTGATCGGAAGTCCAGTCTTTCATGTGGATATTGCGCTGAACATGGCAGCGGTAACAATCGGCGCGGCCCCAACCATGAGGGTGATTCTGTGCAGTCAAATAAACATTACTGCTCGTCTCCCACTGGCGAACCAGATCCGGATAAACTTCGTATTGCCTGTCGTTTCCACACGCGGTGAAAGAAAGCACTGCGAGCAGGGCCATCAAAGGTTTCATTTTCATCTCCTCGTTCCCTTATGGCAATCCATGCAGAAGCCTGCCGATTTGTGGCAGAAGGTGCAGGACTGTGGCTCTGAGCGGGCCTGGATCGAATGGGTCAAACGGAAGTTCGGGCGATGGGCCTTCTGAGCGAGGGTATTCTGTTTCGCGTGGCAGCTGGTGCAATCCTGGGGTGAATGACAGCGAGTGCAGGAATCGCGGTCCATCTCGGATAATTTACCATGTCGCGCACGCCAGGAGTTGTAATGATCCTGCGGCTGGATGACCGAAAGATCCGAGTGGCAGAGCAGGCAATTCTTGCGGAGCGGGACGGATACTTTGCCCAGGTGGCAATCATGGCAGAGGCCCGGAACAATTTTCTTGAGGTAAGCTTCCTTGACGGGCGTGCCAGTGGGGCCCGGGTTGACGGCTTTGATGGCGAAGGTATGGCAATCGGTGCACTGAACATGAAGTTTGTCGAAATGTTTGGTGTGATTGGCGTGGCTGAAAAGCTCCTTGCGGGGCTTGGCCAGTCCCGGACGACGGACGCTATCTGCCATCGCGATTGAAGAGTTCAGCACCATGAAAGCGCTTAAGAGAAGAAGACTCAGCCTGAGGGTTTTTAATTTTTTATTCATATCAGTAAAGGAGGTACGAAAGGAAAGCGATGACTCTCCCGTCTACCTTGAAAATGTGGTTACTTTCGGCTTCACCCAGAACGAGTGCCGAAAGACGCGGAGCCAGAGTGGGCAGAGGGCGGAAATCCATGCCCGCTCTTCCGCTATATGCTTTCGCCTGAATACCATTAATTTTTTTGATATCCGCGATCGCGCCCTGGACTCTCAAGGAGGCGGTATTTGTGAAATCAAAGCGGAACGTCAGGGACGGCTCCCAGAATTCGCCGCCGTAGGATTTCACATGCGCCACGCCCGGAATCCAGGTGGCGCGCCCGTGAAGCCAGGTCGCCGTCAGTTCCTGTTCATCACCCGATTCAGCCCCGGCGGGAGACGAATAAAGGGAGTGGCGCAGATTCGCTTGGAACCTGAGGTCCTCTTTCGGCGTAAAAGTTATGAAGCCGCCCGTGGAGAAAACCGGTGAAATGGAAAAGATCCGAAAGACCAGAAGTGTATCCAGCGCATCCAGTGCACTTGGCTGGCGCTTGGAGTAGGTCGCTCCGAAGCTCACCGAGTCACGGGGATAAAAGCTCAGCTCGCCATAACCCTGATCGTAAGTGCGGGACTGCAGATTCCATTGACTCTTGGCCAGAAGAAAGGGATGGAACGGCAAGCGTTCAAAGGAGTACATGACCGAGGCGTGGGCATAATTTTCATTGAACGAGGGGGCGGTAGGAATGGCCGGGGTATCAAAGCTCTTTGTCTTATGGAGATAGCCGCCCTTCCACATGCCACCGAATAATTTTTGGTGCGCGGTCGCTCCATAGATCTGCGAATGGGTGTCGTAGCGATCCTGCTGCATGAAATACGAAGCCCCTCCGTGAAGATTGACTCCGCCGTTTTCTGACCAGTAAAAGGGGACCTGGACTCCGTCCAGAATGTCCATTTCAAAGCCTTCGGTCAGCAACTGGCGTCCGAGCTGAATGCGTGACTTCTTGCTGGGGGCAGTTTCAAAGCCGCTGGAGAAGGGAATCGTAAAATATCCCTGGTAAAGGTAGAAGCCCCAGCGATTTTCCAGAAGGTTGTTATTGGCGCCCAGATCAAAGTAAGTCTCGATCCCATTGGCGGCAGTGTGATTCAGATTCCAGTAAAAGAAGACCGGCGTCTGGGATCTTTCGGAGGAGTCTTGGTAGTAACCGCCTGAAAGGGTTGCTTCTGACGAAATGAGGGCGTTTGCTGACCCGGAGGTCGCAGAGGTGACAAGGAAAAATAATAAAACATATAGCGGAAATTTCACGATTAAACGGTCTGTCGCATCACCGACAGGCCTTCCCCCCCGAGCTTATGGATTTCGGCCAGCTATAACACCAAAATTCCTGGGAGAAAAGAGAGCTTTACGTGAGAGAGGAGAATCTTTGGCTTGGGCTATTGATCCATCATGGTGAGGGGATTGACGTAAAGACGAAAAGTTTTGTCCCGGTGGCGGCGGATTGCGAAGATCCCGTTTTCTTTTTCGACTGCGAGGCGTTCGTAAAAATTCGGATCGAGTTCTGAAATCTCCTCGACACTTTTGCCTGCATACTTTCCAAAATCGACGATCACGATACTTTCATCAATGACGCCCGTAACTGGACTACCGTTGGTGGCACTCATGGGAGTAGTGTATCGAAGCGCTAGGATCTTTTCAACTCCGCGGCAAAAAGCCGACGGTTTCATTTTGCGCGGTGCATCTAAACTATTGATGATCCATGAGCAATATCGATGTGATATGAGAGGCGCACATGTGCGGAATCGTCGGAATTATCGGGAGCAGTAACGCTGCGCGTGAAGCTTTTTTGGGCCTCACTACTTTGCAGCACCGTGGACAGGATGCGGCGGGAATCCTGAGTTTTGACTCCGGGGAAGCGTCCGGAGCAGCTTCGTCTAATGACGGATTCCATCGGGTCAAAAATCTGGGACTCGTCGATTCAGTCTTCAACCGGGAGAACATCGCCGGGTTGACGGGCAACATTGCCGTCGGGCACGCCCGTTACAGTACGACCGGTCGCGGGGATTTGATTGAAGTGCAGCCATTTCTGCTCAATTACCCCTTTGGGATCGGGATGGTTCACAACGGAAATATCGTAAATGCTGCGAGCCTCGCAAGCGAACTTCGTTCCAAACACCGCCGCCATCTGCTCACGCATTCCGATACGGAAGTCGTTCTGAATCTGCTGGCGGATGGGCTCTCACGATGCCCCGCCAATGTTCCGGATACTGTACTGGATTTTGAAAGTCTTTGTCAGGCAGTTAGCGAAGTTTTCGGGCGCTTGAATGGTAGTTACAGCATTCTGACCCTGATTGCTGACCAAGGGCTGGTCGCTTTCCGTGATCCGAATGGAATAAGGCCGCTTGTCTGGGGTTCCCGCAAAGAGGGAAGTGGACGAGCCTACATGGTCGCCTCCGAAAGTGCCGCGCTTTCTTTTCTCGGATATGAGGACGTCCGTGACCTGCAACCGGGTGAGCTGCTTTATATTGATCAGAAGGGCTGCGTTCACATCCGCCGGCTTGTCACGCGCGAACACCGGCCCTGCATGTTTGAGTGGGTGTATTTCGCTTCGCCCGAATCGGTGATCGATGAGACTCCGGTTTACGGAGCCCGGATTGGACTGGGCAATCATCTCGCTACCCTTGTCCGCAGTGAACTCGCGGCCCGGGGGCTCGAAGCGGATATTGTTGTTCCGGTGCCCGATACCGCCAGAATCGCCGCCATCGCGCTTTCGGAGGAACTCGGGGTTCCTTACCGCGAAGTGCTGATCAAGAACCGGTACATCAAAAGAACTTTCATTCTCGACTCACAGGAGAAACGGCAGACGGCTGTCAATCTCAAACTCTCACCCGTGCGCTCGGAAATTGCCGGCAAGCGGGTTTTACTCGTGGACGATTCCATCGTGCGCGGGACGACTTCGCGCAAGCTCGTGGAGTTGGTCCGGCAGGCGGGAGCTTCGAAAGTTTACTTTGTTTCAACTTGTCCGCCCATTCAGAGTCCGTGTTTCTACGGAATTGATTTCCCCGAAAAAAAAGAACTGATCGCTTACGAGCGGAACTCCGATGAAATCCAGAAGGAACTCGGGGCGGATGCGGTGATCTTCCAGAGTGTTGAAGGGCTGCAAAAGGCGATCTCCCAGGCCGGCAAACTCAAATTCAGTCCCTGCATGGCCTGTCTGACGGGAGATTATCCAACGGATGTTTCGGGTTTTCAGCAGTTCGCCGATCAGCGCGGAGTCGAGCGTCAAAAAAAGGAGAAACCGTGATCCATCATTTTTTGCCTATGACCCCTGTGTATCGTGGTTCGGTGAAAGATGTATTGGGACCTTTGCCTGGGAAGGTCACGCCCCTGACTGGAGGGCCTGCAGTTACGGCGGCGCTTTTTGAGTACACGGATTCCTATTCGGTTTTTGACTGGGGTAAAATGCCCGATGCGCTCGGCCACAAAGGTCAGGCGCTCGCGGTCCTCGCCGCGCACTGGTTTGAGAAGCTCGGGAGTGCGGAGACCTGGAAAGAATTTTCCCGTTCGAATGAAGCGCTCAGTTTGCGCAAGGGGAGTCGCTTCGGCGCGCTTTTTAATGAAATTGGCGAGCAACTGCAGGCCCAAGGTCTGAAAACTCACTACCTCGGCGTGCTTCCCGAGGCGGCCGATGTTTCGAAAAAAATCCAGGCGCAGCCCCTCAGTTCAGTCACCGCACCTGTGCGGCACATGATCGTGCAGCAGGTGGCGGTCGTGCGGCCTTCGCTCACGACGGTTTTGGGCCGGAGCCTTCCGGACTATCATCCGACTCGTAATTCGCCGGCGCCCCGGCTGATTCCGCTTGAGGTGGTCTTTCGGTTCAGCTGTCCCGAGGGAAGTTCCCTTTTAGAACGCGTGAAGAGGGACCCGGATTACCTGGCGTCCATTGGATTTTCGGAATGGGCGGGTCAGAACTGGGAATTTCCCGTGATTGAACTTTTCACCAAGCTTGAAAGCACGGACCGGCCGGTGGCGCTTTCTGAAGCGCTGGCCATCTCCGGGCTTTCAGCACCGCAACTTCAGGACATGTTATTGAAAACGGCCTGGGTAGCGGGTTTTCTCAAGTGGCTTTGCGCCAAAGAGGGTTTGGAACTGGCGGACGGGAAGGTCGAATGGGCCCTGACCGAAAACGGCGAATGCATGCTGGTGGATGCGATTGGCCCGGACGAACTTCGTCTCGTTTACCGCGGTCATTCCGGCGAGGTTCAACTTTCGAAAGAATTTCTGCGCTCTTTTTATCGCGCGTCCAAATGGTACTCGGATGTGAAGAGTGCAAAAACCCGGGGCAAGACGGACTGGAAGAAACACGTCTCGACACCTCCGCCGGCCCTTCCTCCCTTATATTTAGAAATCGCCACTCAGCTTTACTGGGTCCTGGCCAATGCACTGACTGGCCGGAGCTGGTTTGCGGAAGCCTGGTCCCTCGAGCAGCTTGCGGAAAGTATCCGGAAGTTTGAGGTGAAAACCCCTTGAGCGGTACGCGCAAAGTCCTCATCGTGGGTTCCGGAGGCAGAGAGCACGCTTTGGCGTGGAAGCTTTCGCTTTCGCCCCAGGTCGGTTCCGTGATCGTGGCTCCCGGTAACGACGGGTGGCCTGTGGCCTGGAGTCGTTGGGCGGAGGCGAATTTTGCGGAAATGGCTGCAATGAAAGCGCTGGCTCGCCGGGCACGCGAAGCGCAAGTGGACCTTGCCGTGATCGGTCCGGATGATCCTTTGGCCAATGGAATTGTCGACGCTTTTAACGCTGAAGGAATCGCGTGTTTTGGTCCGACCCGTGCGGCAGCACAGCTCGAAGCGAGCAAGGCCTTCGCCAAAGAGGTGATGCGTGCAGCCGGAGTGCCGACAGCGGAAGCGTTCGTTGCGAATAGCCTCGAAGAAGCCGAAGCAGCCCTGGTTCGCTTTGGAAAACGCGATGTCGTGGTGAAAGCCGACGGACTGGCGCTCGGCAAGGGCGTCCGCGTCTGCTTTTCGCCGGAAGAGGCGCGGCAGGCGAGCCAGGAGCTTTTTGCGATCTCCGGCCGGCTCCTGATCGAAGAGAAATTACAGGGCGAGGAAATTTCCTGGATGGCCTTTTGCGACGGTGAGAAGTGCGCGCTTCTCGAGCCCGCACGCGATCACAAGCAATTGAAGGACGGAAACCTCGGACCCAATACCGGCGGAATGGGGGCGTTCAGTCCGGTACCGGGAATTCCGGAGCACTGGTACGAGCGCATGCGCTCTGAAGTTTTTCACCCCGTACTGAAGGAAATGAAAAGACGCGGGACGCCCTTCCGTGGCTTGCTCTACGCGGGACTCATGGTCGATCTCCAGCACGATCAGTTCTGGGTCCTGGAATTCAATGCGCGCTTTGGTGATCCTGAGGCGCAGGTTCTGCTGCCGCGGATGGATGAAGATTTTTATGAATGGTGCCTGGCTTCAGCGCAGGGTCAATTCCCGTCAGCAGTTCGTGTTCGTTTCAAGTCGGATTCGGCCGTCGTGGTCGTCGCTGCCGCCCGGGGCTATCCGGAAAAGCCGCAAGCCGGCGTTTCTGTTTCCGGGAAGCCAGGGCAGAGTCATGAACAGAGTTCCGGGGTCCCCGAAATTTTCTGGGCCGGGGTCACCCGCCAGGGGCAGGAGCTGGTGACGAGCGGTGGCCGGGTTTTCGGCGCGATGGGGATGGGTCCGACTCTGGAGCAGGCGCGCGCGCAGGCTTATGAGCGGCTTTCGTCTCGTTCTTTTGAGCAGATGGTCTTCAGGAAAGATATCGCGCTCGCTCAAACAGGGGGGGGCCGATGAACGTGCCCTTTGTCTTTTTTGCTTCCGGTCGGGGCTCCAACTTTGATGCGATCACGGCGGCGGGAAGTTTCAACATTCGCGCTCTGGTTACGGATCGCGCAGATGCCTTGGTGATTCCGAAAGCTAAGAAGCTGGGAATACCCACCCATGTCCTTCCGTTTCCCGTCGGTCCGGCTGCTGAACTTGAAAGCCGTCGGGAGCAGTATGGAAACGAACTTCTTTCCGTGCTCAAACCGTACGCTCCCCGGTTCCTGGTTCTGGGCGGGTTCATGAGAATTCTGCCTCGTGCCGTCATTCAGCATTTTATAAGCGGGCAGGGTTATTCGCGGATTGTTAATATTCATCCCTCGCTGCTTCCTTCTTTTCCGGGGCGGGAAAGTTACACCCAGGCTTTTCGCTACGGCGCCCAGGTGACCGGAGTGACGGTGCATCTGGTGGATGAAGAAATGGATAGCGGGCCGATCTGCGCCCAGGAAGCGTTTCGCATCGACGATTGCAAAGATGAAACTGAAGTGCAGGCCAGGGGGCTCGCCATCGAGCACCGGCTCTTCGTCACCACCCTGCAATGGGTGCTCCCGGAAAAATTTGAAATCATTGAACGGAAATTTGTGATGCCTGATCAATCACATGTGAGGAGGATATGTGTTCGCCCGAGTTGAAGTCGCCATTCGCCCCGAGTTTGCCGATCCCGCCGCAACCAATTTCCTGCGTAAAGCCGAACTGGCCCAGCCGGAGCTGCGCAAGAAAATCCGTTGGGCCCGGATGCTGGATGTTTACTGGCTGGAGATTCCGGCTGCCCGCGAGGAGATGATTCATGCGATCGGCTCCATTTACTGGGACCGGGTGCTGCAATGGCTTTTTACCGGGAACCTGATTCCCTCCGCCGCCGGCAAGTCCGGCAATGTGCAGGATCTTTGTGAAGCCGCGCCGAACCGCCCCGGGGAATTCTGGGCTTTGGAACGGCACTTCAGACCCGGTGTCACCGACAACGTGGGAAGAACCGCACTCGAGGCTTTTGAGATCACACTCCGGCGGAAGTTTCCGGAGGGTCGCGTGGCCAGTGGCAATCTTCTTCTGATCGAAGGTCCGGGGCTGACGGAAGACGAATTGGCGGTGCTTTCGCGTGAAGTCTTCTGTAACGAACTGATTGAAACCTGGACCGTGATTCCGGCCTCAGAGCTGCGCAAGAGCGATCGCTTCCATCAGGAGCGGATCAAGAGGGATATTCCCAAGATGCTGGTGCGGGGCAGTTCCGATGCCGAACGTTTTGATTTCGCGGGCATGACCGATGAGCAGCTGATGACCCTCAATCAAAAGCGCCTTTGGGCTTTTTCGAAAGAGGAGCTAGCGGTCATCCGGGAGCATTTCTCCCAGCGTGGCAAAGCCGCTCCGACCGATGTCGAAATCGAGGTCATCGCCCAGACCTGGTCGGAACACTGCAAGCACAAGATCTTTGATGCCGATATCGAATACAAAGACTCGAGCGGCGAAAAGAATGTTCCGGGTTCCGCGATCCCGCATAAGATCCGCAGCCTCTTCAAGAGCTCAATCACGGCGACCACGCAGGAGCTGCGGCAACCGTGGTTACTTTCGGTTTTTGAGGATAACGCGGGAATTGTCGCCTTTGACGAGGAAGATGCCCTTTGCATAAAAGTCGAAACGCATAATACTCCTTCAGCGCTCGATCCTTATGGTGGCGCGCTGACGGGAATCGTGGGCGTGAACCGGGACATTCTGGGCTGTGGTCTGGGTGCGCGTCCCATTTTCAATACGGATGTTTTCTGCGTCGGACCGCTGGATTATTCTCAAACGCTGCCGGAAAGACTTTTTCATCCCCGGAGAATTCTCAGTGGGATTCGTCAGGGCGTGGAGCATGGCGGAAACAAGAGTGGCATTCCGACCGTGAATGGCGCACTCATCATTGATGAACGGTATCTGGGAAAACCCCTGGTTTACTGCGGAACGGGCGGAATCATGCCGCGAACGATCGCCGGGCGCCCCTGTGAATCGAAGGAAGTGAACGTGGGTGACCGCGTGGTGATGCTCGGGGGCCGAGTGGGCAAGGACGGAATTCATGGCGCGACCTTTTCCTCACTGGCGCTGGATCAGAATTCGCCGCAATCGGCAGTTCAGCTCGGAGACCCTCTCACGCAGAAGCGGATGACAGATTTCCTGCTGGTCGCACGAGACAAGGGACTTTACCGTGCTCTGACCGACAATGGTGCGGGTGGCCTCTCCTCCTCAGTCGGTGAAATGGCTCGGATCACCAACGGTGCCCGGGTCGATGTGAGTCGGGCCAAACCTAAGTACCCCGGCTTGAAACCTTATGAGCTGATGGTCAGTGAATCCCAGGAGCGTATGACTTTGGCCGTACCTTCTTCTGATTTTGACAAGTTTTGTGCCCTGGCCGCGCAGTTCGGGGTTGAAGTCAGTGATCTCGGGGAATTCACGGAGACCGGGAAGCTTGAAATTTTTTACGGAGAGGAGCCGGTCGGCAGTCTTGATCTGAAATTTCTTCATCAGGGCGGGCCGAAACTGAAGTTATCCGGTGAATGGAAAGGTTTGCCTGTGCTGACCGAAATCCCCGCATCCGGCAAGACACCGGAAACGCTCAAATCCTTCAGCGATGACGGAATCCGGTGTCTGCTTGACCTGCTCGGCAGCCCGAACATCGCCTCCAAGGAATGGCTGATCCGGCAATATGATCATGAAGTCCAGGGGACGTCGGTAATCAAGCCCCTGCACACCACGGGGACGGTCTCCGGCACTGGTTCCAGCGGCCCGAATGATGGTGCTGTTCTGAAACCCAAGTACAGTTCCAATCTTGGCGTGGCGGTCGGTTGCGGGATTAATCCCAAACTTTCGGATCATGATCCTTATCTGATGGCCCAATCGGTGGTGGATGAGGCCGTCAGAAATCTGCTGACGGTAGGTGCGGAATACGGGAAGCCGGAATCCATGCTGGCGCTCGTCGATAATTTCTGCTGGCCGGACCCCGTCGGGGATTCCGGAAAAACCGCCGCCCTGGTTCGTGCTTGCTACGGACTGCGGGATGCCTGCCTGGAACTCAAAGCGCCGCTGGTTTCCGGTAAAGACAGCATGAAGAATGATTATCGCGGCAAACGTGGCTCCAAGCCGCTGACGATTTCCATTCCTCCGACCCTGCTGATCACCGGAATCGGCAAGGTTCCGGATATTTCACTCGCCCGAAGTGCAGATTTCAAGACGGGTGGAGATACGATTTATCTTCTGGGCGGGGATTCGTTTGGATTGCGCGGATCTGAGTTCGCGACCCGCTTCCGGACGGATGATGCTCCCCAGAAATTGGGCCAGCCTGACTGGGCCCTGGCGCGAAAGGTGTACTCCTGGATCGGCGGCGGGATCGGCCAGGAACAGGGCAAGCTGCGCTCTCTGCACGATGTTTCAGATGGCGGCATGCTAGTGGCTATTTCTGAAAGCATTCTTGCCCGGGGCTTGGGCGCGGTGATCATTATTCCCGGAGACAAGAACATTTGGGAGTTCAGCTTTGGTGAAGGATTTCACAGTTTCATCGCCACTGTTTCGGATTGGGATGTCCAGGCGATGGAAGCGGAGTGGAAGTCTCTGGGCGTGCCCTTTTTCAAAATAGGAGCCGTCATCAGTCAGGAACGTCTCGATGTTTCATTTGAAGAGGGCGTGAAGCATTGGAGCATATCCACCAAGCAATTGCGAACGGCCTGGCAGAAAGCGGGGTATTGGGAATGAGTAGACCCAAGGTACTGATCATCACGGGGGAGGGGATCAATTGCGAACGGGAGACGGCGGCGGCCTTCCGGCTTGCGGGGTTTGATGCGGAAATCCGGTACATCAACGAACTGGTTCTGCAACGCCTCGATTTGAACCAGCTGTCTTCGTCTTTTTCGGTTCTCGCACTGCCGGGTGGATTTTCCTTCGGGGATGATCTCGGCTCCGGGAAAGTGCTTGCGCTCAAAATTCAATACCAGCTGGGCTGGGACCTTCAGACCTACGCCGCAAGAGGCGGTCTCGTCATCGGGATCTGCAACGGATTTCAGGCGCTGATCCGCATGGGTGTTTTCGGCAAGGAGGTTTCCATTACAAACAATGCAAATGGGAAATTCCTCGACACCTGGGTCAAAGTCACGCCTTCGGGGACTCACTCCCCCTGGCTGCGCGGGGTGGGTGCGATGGATCTGCCGATCCGGCATGGTGAAGGGCGTGTGATCTTTGGCACTGAACGCAAGAGCGAGGTTATGAGCAAGATGAATCGCGCGGGCATGATGTGTTTGAAGTACGACGGAGATCCGAATGGCAGCGAAGAGCGACTGGCCGGGCTGTGCGACGCGAGTGGGAGAATTTTCGGGCTGATGCCCCATCCGGAAGCTTTTGTGCGCTGGACGGCCCATCCGGACTGGACCCAGCAACCCGCCCGGGCGAATGCTCCCGGTCAGGGGCTGGCAATTTTTGAAAATGCGATGCGTGCCGTACAGGAGGCCAGATAATGAAAGCCGGTTTGAAAATAAGGCGAGCTCTTCTTAGTGTTTCGGACAAGAACGGAGTTGTGGAGCTCGGACGCGCGCTTCATGCAGCCGGTACCGAGCTGATTGCGACTGGCAATACCGCCAAAATTCTACGTGAGGCGGAGCTGCCGATCACTCCGATCGAAGAAGTTTCGGGCAGCCCCGAAGCTTTCCAGGGAAGAATGAAGACTCTTTCGTTCCCGGTTTTCAGCGGCATTCTTCATCGCCGGGGAAGTTCTCCCGCTGCCCTGAAAGATCTGGAGGACCTTCGCAGTCTCGGTCTGGGGCCGATTGACTGCGTGATCGTGAATTTTTATCCCTTCGAAAAAACCGCGGCCCGCACCGGGATCACGCGACCCGAGCTGATCGAGGAAATCGATATTGGCGGTCCTTCGCTGGTTCGCGCTGCTGCCAAGAATTCTCCCGATGTTCTCGTGCTCACTTCTCCTGCCCAGTATTCCGCGGTGATTGCAGAGCTAGGGCAGGCAGGCATGGTGAGTTGCGCACTTGCGGAGCGTTGCGCGGCCGAATGCTGGGACCAGGTACTGGCGTATGACTCGGCGATTGCATCCCAGCTGGGCGCGGGCGCCCGGCTCGCGTTACGTTACGGTGAAAATCCTCATCAGAAAGGCTATCTCTCGATCGATGCTGATAGTGCGATTGCCTGGCCCCGCAATAAAGAGGAGCAGCTCACACCCGCGGAACTTTCGTACAATAATATTCTGGATATTTCGGCGGCTTACGGTCTGACGGGAGATCTGCTTGAGATCGGAAGTTCCGCAAAGCAGCTCGGAACGGGGGTTGTGATTGTAAAACATGGCAACCCTTGTGGCTGTGCCTGGGCCGGAAGTCAGCTGGAGGCTCTGGAGAGAGCCTGGGAAGGGGATCCGGTTTCGGCCTTTGGCGGCATCGTGATGTTCACCCGTGAACTCGAAGAAGCTGCGGCAGCCTGGCTTTCGGATAAGTTCATTGAAGCCGTGGTGGCACCTCACCTTTCTGCCGATTCAGCTTCTTTGAAAAAAATACTGCTCAAAAGAAAAAACCTCAAGGCGGTTGCGATCCGGCGCTATGGCGCTGTGCCTGCTTTTCTTGAAGTGACGGTTCCGGGGGGCAGGCTCGCCCAGGCCTCAGATACCGGCATTTCGGATCCTCTGAAAACTGTCACCCGGATAACCTGGCCTGAGGCCAAGACACGGTTGGCCCATTTTGGAATTGCGGTCGCCCGAGCCTTGAAATCCAATGCGGTCGCGATTGTGCGCGAGATTCCCGGAAAGCCTGGGACCCTGCAATTGGTCGGTGGAGGGCAGGGACAGCCCAACCGGATTGAAGCTTTGAAGTGGCTTGCGGTTCCGCGCGCCAAAAAAGTTCTGGCCTCCGGCAGTCTGGAAGATTGTGTACTGGCCAGCGACGCGTTCTTTCCTTTCCGGGATACAGTTGAAGCCGCGCAGGAAGCCGGTTTGCGTTACATCGTCCAGCCGGGAGGCAGTCTGAAGGACGCTGAAAGCATTGCCGCCTGTGATGAGCTGGGGCTTTCGATGGTTTTCACGGGAATACGCCATTTTAAACATTAGATTGGGAGATTGCGATGGCAGCTTTGGATTATGCAAAATCAGGAGTAAATCGCGAGAGTGCCGACGTTTTTGTCGAGAAGATCGCGCTTCTTTCAATAAAAACCCTGAACAAGCGGGTCAAAGCCTCGATTGGTGGGTACGCTTCGCTTTTTGAACTCGACAAGAAGAGATGGCTTGCGGCTTCAACCGACGGCGTGGGAACGAAGCTGAAACTGGCGTTCCGGCTGGGTGAGCACTCGAGTGTTGGAATCGACCTGGTCGCGATGTCCGTGAATGACCTGCTTTGCGTGGGGGCGGAACCGCTTTTCTTCCTGGATTACTTCGCAACCGGCAAACTTGATCCGGGCATTGCTGAAGAGGTTCTCAAGGGAATCGTCGACGGTTGCCAGCAAGCCGGTTGTGCGCTCGTCGGTGGAGAGACGGCGGAGATGCCGGATTTCTATGCGGCAGGTGAATATGATCTGGGTGGTTTTGCGGTCGGTATCGTTGATCCCTCACGAGTTCTTCCCCGGGCGAAGAATGAAATCCGGCCCGGAGATATTTGTCTCGGAATTGGTTCGAGTGGTTGTCACAGCAACGGATTCAGTCTTTTACGAAAGCTGCTTCCGTCCGGAAGATCCGGGGACCAGCTTGCCTGGGAATTGCTCACCCCCACCCGGATTTATGTCAAGGCTTTGAAGCCGCTCCTGGCGGCAAGAAAGATCAAGGGACTTGCGCATATCACGGGCTCAGGGTTTTTGAACGTACCGAGAATTTCCGAGAAGGTCAGCTATGATCTGACTTTGCCTGCAGTGGAGGAGCGGCCCCGGATTTTCAAATGGATTGAGGAGCAGTCGGGTCTGGAGTTTCCGGAACTGGCGCGCACTTTCAATCTCGGCATCGGAATGGTCGCGGTCGTGGAACCCAAAGCGGCAATGGCCGTTTTGAAGGCGCTCGAAAAATCAGGAGAGAAGGCCTGGGTTCTCGGACAGGTGATCAAGAAGAAATCAGCGGCTTCAGCTTCGCAGGTGAATCTCCGAAGCGGCGGCGAAATGGCCGTTCTGGAATAAAGGTTTCATGCTCCTTCCCATTCCTCACGAAGAACTGTCCGGCCTGTCTCCGCGCGTCTGGCTCTGTATCGGACCGGGTTTTGCCCGTGAGGATATGAAGGCAGCGGTTCTGGCGCGGACCAGCAGCTTCACTGCTTCAGCAATCACTACCGTTCAGGAAATCAGCCGCAAGCTCCTGGAGGCAGGGCGGCCGGAAACTAAAATATCGAATGATCGCATTTTGAATTCGCTCGCGCGCCAGGAAGTCCTTCGCACTTTATTGGCTGAGCCTCGCATTGGCGAGCGGATGATAGAATTGAAGCGTTTGCGGCGGCAGGGCACTTTTTTCAAGAAACTCGATTCCGCGATCCAGGCCGGGCGCCTGCTCTTTTCTCACGACACCGAACGGGATGTCCTTTATGAGCGCCTTGCCCAGTCTGTCGGCGAGAGTCCTCTGCGCGAGGAAATTCGGGCTTTGGCGCGGGCTTATGAAACCTGGCTGCGGGCTTCCTCTCTTTGGGACGGCCCTGCTTTGTTGAAGGAAGCCCAGGAATTGCTCCAGGAAAACGGCTGGCCCGAGAAGCTGGCGCGACCCGAGCGCATTCTTTATTACAGTACTCAGGCCGAGGAGAGTCTGGAGAAAAGTTTCTGGGAGAGTCTGGACCGAAATGTCCAAGTGGAAAAATTCGGTTATTCCACTGGTTCAGCCGCGCCGGCGACCGCCCTCGCGGCGGTCTGGAATTGGGAACGCTGGCATACTCTGGATGATGCCGCCGAAAGCTTCGCTGATGAGCTGCAGGCCCGCATAAAAACACCCGCTGACTGGAACCGCCTGGCCGTATTGATTCCGGATATTCCTTCCATCCGGCGTTCAATGCTCAGGGCTTTGGCGGACCGGAAAATCCCGCTGGCGGATCCTCGTGATCCTTCACGACTGCGCTGGGATGAAACGGTCAAAATGGCGATGCTTCCGCTGGAGCTGGTGGCCCGTAATTTCGAACGCCATCAAGTCCTGGCCTGGATGGGCCAAAGGCGTGCCGAATATCCCGTCGCAAAGTACGTGGAACTAGTCCGGGAAATTGCTTTCCGTGGCGTGCGGGATGGATTGAGAAGCTACCTGCCGCGCGAAGCGTTCACACCATCGCGCGAACGTGTTCGCGCCCCAGTGGATTTTACGCCTCTTTATTCCGAACTTCAGGATCTGTTGCGCCGTTTCGGAGGGAAGAAAACCGCGCGCGAACTCGGCAAAGCCCATCTGCAATGGCTTTCTGAGCAAGCGCCAAAAATACCGGAATTGGGGCCCTTGCTTGAATTTTTCGAAGCGTTCTGGAATCAGCTCTGCGAAGACCTGGTTCGCGTGAATCTTGAAGAGAGGCGGGGAGCGCCGCTTTACTGGTTGGAACGCCTGCGCACGCGCCTGGCTGAAATGACCCCGCCGGTCGAGCGTCTGAAGCCTGAGGCAGGATTACGGATTTTCCGGCTTCAGCAGGCACCACTCGAAACGCTCCCCATTGATCTTTTCATTTTCGGAATGCCGGCGCGCTGGCTCACGGTGGATGGCGGGGACTACTGGTTCAATGCCCGGGAGCGCGATCTGCTCGGGACGGAATTCGCGGTGCGCTCGTCCCGGCTCTTCAGGGAAGAGCGCTTGCTCGTTTTAAAGAGCTGGTTTGCAATGGCCTCCTCGATCACTTTACTGGACGCGGATTACGGCGAAGATGGGCGGGAGCGGGAGACTCTTGAAGCGTTGCTGCAGGCCTTGGGCTCTCCGTTGACGGAAGCGGTTTCTAAAGGTTCCCACCCGCGCTGGTGCCAAAGCTATTCGGCATTGAGACCCGCGCCTCCTTTGGAAATCAAGCTTCCGCCAGTGAAGAATCGGAAACCGGGTGAGAAGCCCTCCCTTTCGGCCACGGCTTTGGACCGGTTCAGCCGTTGCGCGTTTCAGGGGCTTGCCCTGCAGCGCTGGAAACTCTGGGATCTCCGGGACCCGGGACTGGATCTCTGGCCTGAGGTTCGGGGAACGATGTTGCACGATTCAGTGAAGATTCTGCTGCGCTCCCGGGATCCTGGGGGACAGTTCACCGTGACTCCGCGTGAGGCTTTGGACCGCGCCTGGAGTGAACGGCCGCCAAAAGGTTTTTTCAGAAGTCAGAGAACCGAAGAATATGAAAAACTCCGCTCAACGCTGGTTCTCGAAAATTTCTGTTCGGTCGAGCGTGAATATTTTGAGCGCGCCGGTACGAAGACTTTCAGTCTCGAAGAATTGAAAGTGAAACTGGAGTACCCGGAATTTGTGATCGTAGGAGAGCCCGATCGGATCGAAGAGCACGCAGATGGATTTTTTGTCGCGGATTTCAAATCAGCTTCGGGTCAGCCCAATGGTCTGGAGATTCTTGAAAAAGGTTACCGGCTGCAGCTTCCCTTCTATGCCATTGCCCTGCAAGGCCAGACCGGAAAACCGGTGATCGGTGTGCAGTTCATCGAGCTGACGCGCGGCGGGGTGCGCTCGAGCGGGATTTTCTTCGAAAGATGGAATGGCAAGGAGCCGGGGAAGCTCACCAGGTTGCGTTCGAATGTGAAGAGCCTTTTCAAAGAAGAGCCTGATGAAATCTGGTCACGGATTGAGGAGAAAATGATCACGCAGGCGCGGGATTACCTGAACGGAAATTACCGGGTTGCACCCAAAAAGGAAAGTGAGTGCCGAGGCTGCGCTGCCGCGGATCTTTGCGGCTTCAAACGCCTGGCGGCCTCCGGGATCAGTGTGATGCCCAAACCCGAGGGTGTTTCCGAGGGGGAAGTCTGATGGCCGATCATCTTAAAACGGCCAAAATGGAACCGACTTCGGAGCAAAGAGCTGTCATCGAAAGCTGGGGCAAGGGCATGGCCGTGATGGCTGGCGCAGGCTGCGGCAAGACGACCACTCTGGTTTCGAAATGTCTGGCGCTGGTGGACCGCAGCGCGGAAGCTCGTTTTGCCGCCGTGTCTTTCACCGAGCGCTCGGCCAGTGACCTGCGGGTGAAACTTTCAAAGAACCTCCTGGAGCGCAGTGGGGGACAGCCGGGAGAGCCCGGAGTGCCCGGAGTGCCCGGAGTGGAGGACCCGCTGTCCAGGCATTGGGTGGCGACTATCCACGGTCTCTGTGGCGCGATCATCCGGGAATTTCCACGTGAGGCCGGCTTTGACGGTGAGGAGGGAATGCTCTCGGAAGCCGAAAGCCAGCTGCTCTGGGAACGCGCGATCGAGGCGCTCTGGCTGGACGAAATTCCGGAAGACATCCGGGCGCTGGTCGATACCTTGCTTTCGCGTGAAAGCCGGGAAAGCCTCAGCCAGCTCTTGCGCCGCGTGCGTGCACTCCGGTCTTTCGGAGTAATCGAATTTCTGGATACTTTGCCGGATCCTTCGTCGCGGGCCCTCTCTCTCGTGGGGCGCTTTGTTCTGGAACGGTATGATCGCCTCAAGCGCCGGCAGGGGGCGCTGGATTTCGATGATCTTGAGCGGGGAGCTGACGTCGCGCTCCGGGATCCCCGCGTACAGCGGTATTACCATCAGCGTTTTGATCTGGTTTTGGTCGACGAGTTTCAGGATACGAATCCCGTGCAGGCCCGGATTCTCTGGCGTTTCATCCGCCCGGATGCCTCGAATCTCTGCGTGGTGGGTGATCCCAAACAATCCATTTACCGCTTCCGTGACGCCGATCTCAGCGTATTTGAGGAATTCTGTGCAAAGCTTCCGGTCAAATTGTCTCTCACCCTGAATTTCAGAAGTCGGCCCGGAATCATCGATTTTGCCAATCAGGTCTGCGCTCCCGCCTTTCAATTTGCCGGGATGGTTTACGAAGCCCTCGCTCCGAAGCGCTCACCGACCGAAGAATTTGATCCGGTAGTTCGGCTCGAAGGCGCAGGACCCGCGGAGCTGGCGCGCTGGATCGCGGGGGAGAAGCAGAGGGGCGTGCCGCTCGATCAAATGGCGCTTCTGCTCCGGAAAATTCGCGGCAACGAAAAGTGGCTCCGGGCGCTCGCCGCCGAAGGGATTTCGCTGGCCCTTGGAAGCGGTGGGATGTTCTGGGAAGACCCGCGCATCCGTGAGCTCGTGGCATTCCTCAAATGGTGGGATAATCCCGGGCATGCGATGTCCGGGGCGGTGTTTTTGCGCGCTCCTTGGGTGGGAATCGCTGACCTGCAGTTGGATCAGTGGCTGGAAGAGGATCCGCTCCTTTTAGCGCCATTTTTAAACTCTTCACATCCGCTTGCTCCCCGTCTCAAAAAATTGCGGGAGCGAATTCACCGTCCGGGTGAGGCGTTGATGGAGCTTTTGATCAGTGAGGAGATCGAGGCGGAGCTTGGCGCACCTTTGCTTGGGCTCTGGCACCGGGTCGAGGCTTTTTCGACCCGCGGTCTTGATTTCCATGCGGTGGTGACGGAACTCGTGCTCGCGCTGGAAGAGAATCGCCGGGAACGTGATGTACCTCCGCCTCGGAATCTGGGGCAGTTGAATGTTCTGACCCTTCATGGTTCAAAAGGCCTGGAATTTCCGCATGTGATTCTGGTGGATCTGGGTGAAAAGCAAAGAGCTTCGGATACGCCGCTTTTGTATTGGGACCGGATCAAGGGAGCGTTCCTGGGAGGAAGGGATCTGGAAGGCGATCGGACGCATGAGAAGGATCCGGTTGAAAAAAACTGGAAATCGGTGGAGCAGAGCAAGAATCTCGCTGAAAGCATGCGACTCTTTTATGTCGCGCTGACCCGGGCGAAGGAACGCCTGATTCTGGTTTGTCCACCTTTGAAGCCCGTGAAAGAAGCGGCCGCCGGAAAGAAAGAAAAGAACATCTACGAAGTGGACCACTGGCGCGGCTGGATTGATTGCCGCGAAACAAACACAGTGAGCGTTCAGGTCCCGGTGCCTGCTGCGGGTTTTGGTTACTCAGTACCGGCGGAGTTTCCCAATTTTCAAAAGCCGATTGGAGGCCGTCCCGTTTTTGCGCCAGCGCGCATGCGCCGCCCGCGCCACAGCGTGACGGAATGGAATCTTCTTTCGCGCTGTCCACGCGCCTACGAATGGCAGTACCTCCGCCAGCCTCCGGCGGCTCCGGCTGTTTTGCATTCCTCTTCAGCAGAACGGGAATTCCTGAAGCTGGATTTCGAAACAGGAGAGCTGTCACAGCGTGAACTCGGCACCCGGGTGCATGCCGCGCTCGAGGTGAATGATTTCGATGAATTGAAAAAGCTGGAAGAAGAAGCCGGTACACGTCGCTTTTTTGCTCAGCCGGTGATTGACTGGGCGGCAGGTTCGCCGCTGATGACGACAAAATACCTGAAGAGCTGGAACGAGCTGGCGTTTGAGATTGTGATCGATGGCGAAATACTGGTCGGAGCGATGGACCGGGTGATTGAGACGGCAGAGAACGAATTGACGCTGGTTGATTTCAAGGTGACGGGTTCGGCGAAATCCGAAGCGCAGCTGCGGGAGCGCTATGGGGTGCAGATGCAGCTTTATGCGCTGGCATTGCAGAAGTTGCAGCCCGAAGCACGGTGCAAGGCTTATATCGTGAACATTTCGCCGGGGGGGGTGACGGAAGTGCCGATTGATCTGACCGCTTCCGTTTCAGGAATGGAAAAGCTCGCTTCTTTGGCGCGCGAAATCGTCGCGGGTTCAGCTGGAATTTCCAAACCGAGCGCGTTTTGCAAAGATTGCGAATTCAAGACGATTTGTCCCGAGGCGCAGAACTAAAATCAGGGTACAACGGTGATGTTGATCTTCCCATAGCCGGAACCTTGCGCATTGGTTGCTTTAATGACGTGATCGGTAGCTATTTGCGTCACTGTAGGCGTGCCGGAAATCACGCAATCGCCTTTAATACTGCCTTGGTTGATTGCCTCCACGATCAAACCTGTCGGAAGCGGAGGTGTAGCCGTGCAGCTTGTAGCAATGCCTCCATTATTTGTTGAAATTTTCTGTGAAATTGGGACATCTTTAATAAAAGTAAACGGCGTTCCCACGAAGTTGATTGCCATCGGTTGGCATAAAGAACTTACGGCAATGTTCAGGACCCTGGTGGCTGATCCGAAAGAGTTGGAGGCCGTGATCGTATAGTTGGTCGCTGAACTCGCAGAGCCTGGATTTCCGCTGATTTGACATTCTCCGTTGACGGCTACAAGGGGAGTCGTTGCTCCATTAAGAGGGTCAAGCGGCAGCGCAGGAGACGAGCTGCAGGACGTGATAGATCCTCCTGAATGAGTCGATGTCAGAATGTCCATATTGTTTCTGATGCACAAAATCATGGTCGATTCGATGAAATTGAGATTCGACGGAGGCAGGTTGGTCGCTGCCGCCGCTTTCACTGTAATGCTCACGGTAGCTGTAGTCGAACCAGCAGCTCCAGTTGCTGTGATCGTGTAATTCCCTGTTGCAGTCGCAGTATTTGGAGTTCCTGATATCTGACACTCGCCCGAGACCAATTGCACGTTCAAACCTGCGGGTAGAGTGTCTGAGCACGAAGTGATTGGTCCACCCAAATGCGTCGAGCTGATGGAAGTGATAGCCATACCTTCAGTAAACGTATACGGAGCGCCCACGAAGGCCAGGTTGGTGGGCGGGCCATAGACCTCGATATTGACCGTTGTGGAACCAGAGCCCATGTCATTAGATACCGTTATGTTATAATCTGTTGCGGGTTTAATTTCAGTTGGAGTTCCCGAGAGCACGCACTTGTCACTGTCGGCTCCAGTTCCGAGTGCCAGAGTCAACCCCATAGGCAGTGCGGGAAACACCGAGCAGCCCGTAGCGGCACTTCCCACATTCCCGGCGACAATGGCTATAATCTGTGTGCCGGTTGGAAAGGTATAAGACGTTTGTGGAAAGCTGATCCTGGTGGGTTGGCAAGTCGTGTTGATCGCGATGCTCACGTCTGTCGACACGGATGAACCGGTAGAATTGGATCCTGTGATGGTGTAGTTGGCCGAAGAAGATCCCACAGGTGCTGTGCCACTGAGCTGACATTCACCGTTTGTGGCATTTATGCTGATAACCGCCGGCAGAGCAGGATCTGACGAGCAGGACGCAATCGTTCCCCCTGTATGACTGGAGGTGAACGTGTCGATAAGCAAACCCGAGCAGAAGGTGAACGAACTTGGACTGAAGCTCAGATTGCTCAGATCAGACTGGGTGATATCGATATTCACGGTCGTCGTGACTGAGTTCGCATCATTCCTTGCCGTAATCGTGTAAGTGCCCGAATCAACAACTTTCGGAGTCCCGGAAATCTGGCATTCCCCGCTGGCCTCTTCCACGCTCAATCCCTGCGGCAGCGTTCCGCTACAAGCGAAGATCGCGCCCCCTGTGTGGGTCGAAACCAGAGGTGTGATCGTCGTATTGACGGGAAATGAATGCGTTCCGGGTGAAAAACCGAGAGCGGTGAGTGGGACATTGATCGCTTCAAAAAGTGAGAGGACCGTCTTGGCGGTGGACTCTGCAAGCAGGCTCACCCGCGAGTACGGGTTGTTTTCTGAAAAATAAAGAGCGCAGCTCGTAGTACCTAACAAAGCGAAGACCAAAAGCACTTTAGAACGCATATCCCACTCCCAATGTCATTTGCCTGGACGAAATTCTGATCTCGGCGGAAGTTGTCGTCTTGAGCTGGCTCAAATCCAGGCTGAGGATCAGCTTGTGCTGCTCCTTGATCGAGCGATTGAGCGACAGCCCCAGAGCAGTTTCATTTTTGGATAGATCGAACGAGCCCCTCATCAATGGTGCGAATTTGAAATACCCGGAGAATCCCAGTTTCTGATTCAGCCGGTAATCGACTGAAGGGTAAACCTGCGCCAGCGCCGTTTTGTACCCGAATTGATTTCCGGTGACTTGCATTCCTGAAAAATATATTCCCGCGGAAAGGAGAACTCGAAGTGAGGGTGTGCGCCAGAAGGGAGTTCCCGCGCGGAAATTCAGTCCGTAGAATTTGACTGTCGTGTTCTCCTGGGGCTGTGCTCTGCGGCTGAAAGCATGAACGGTCCCAAATACGTTCGCTGAGAAATCGATTTTCTGAAACGGTCTGAAATTGAGCGTGATTTTCGGAACCAAAGAAATACTGTCATAGCGATGTTCCGCTTCAGTGTAAGTGCCGGAACTCACACCGAGCGACACGGAATATGCCCATTTCGAGACGGCGTAGAGCGGCAGCCCGTTCCGGTACTCGCCCCGGTCCAGGACGGCTCCGTTTTCATTCCAGATAGTAAATGGTCCATTCGGCTGACCTAAAACCCAGATCACGTCATCGCGCTTCACACCGTTCGCATACCAACGGATGATTCGACCATCCAACTTTCCCATCTTGTTCGCGCCACAACTCTCAGTCATTCCGTTCTCATACCAGAACAGATAAGGGCCATCAGGGGTTCGGTCACTCGCGCAAATCGCACTTTCAATCTGCCGCTTCGGATAATAATCCAGCTCCAGGTGGTTTTTTGGCGAAACGTTCTTGCAGAACTTCTGCAGCTTTTGCATGGGTTCAAAGCCAAAGTCCCCTTCCAGAATTTCGCTGCAGTTGTTCGCTCCGAAACACAAAGAAATTCCCGCCAGGCAAGGTCCGAGAAAAATGGCCAGCAGAAGCACGCGAAAAAGATGAGAAGTACTGGATCGAAGCTCCACGTATTCTTTTCGTCAGTGCTTCAAAGTCGCTTTAGAAAACCGCTCTGAATACAGTGTTATGGTTGAAGTCATTTTATTGACTCAAGAACCTGCGCGACGGCGCTTTCAGTGGCTTGCAGAGTGAGTGGACTTGCAGGTGCGCCCAGTTCAAAATGGTTTGCCGGGATGCCCAAGATCACCAGGCGCCGGGGAAGCAGGTTCAGAACTCTTGCCAGCTCGACACTTTGTGCGAGACCCACCACGTGGGAAGAGGCGCCAGATAAAGTTGCGGGTAAAGGATCGGTAATCCCGTCCCAGCGAACTAATTTCTGACCGGTGTAGGCGTCTATAATCAGCACGTCCTCGTAGGTCTGAAAGGCCTCGAGAAGTTCGCTGATGTCACCATTGCTCTCCCGGAGATCGAAATCACGTCCCGGAAAATTCCGAAGCTGATCAACGGCAAGGCATCCGGCGGCATCGTCACCTCGGTCACGGTTCCCGATTCCGATGACCAGCTTCCTAAGCGACATTCTCAATTTCAAGTTTCAGGAAGTGAGTGGCGCACGAAATACACGGGTCATAGTTCCGGACCGCCTGCTCGCAGCGTCGTTGCAGCTGGTCTTTGGGCAAATGGATGAATTTCCTCGCGACATTCAGAAGATCGGTTTCGATCGCTTTCTGGTTCTGCGAAGTCGGTGGGACGATTTTGGCCTCACGGATGAGGCCCGCGGGATCCAGTTCGTATCGGTGGTATAAAATTCCGCGAGGGGCCTCCGTGCACCCATGACCCACGCCGGCGTGCGGGGCGTAAGGAATCCAGGACAGGCCCTCCGCTTCATACGCATTCAGGATCCGGATGGCTTCTTCGCAAGCGTAAAGCATTTCAAGTGATCGCACGATGATGCTTTTGAAAGGGTTCAAGCAATCCTTTCGTTTGAAGTTCGCCAGGCGGGCGGCCTGCTTCACTGTTTCGGGTAATTTCTCCTCATTCAAATAGTACCGGGCCTGGGGACCGGTCAGGTATTCGCCGCGACCTTTGATGACGGAGTGCAGGGCATGGGTATGCTCGATGTGAATCTCCTCGAAGTGCTCCAGGTATTCGGCAGCCGTGATATTCAGTCCACGACTCGAAACAATCCGGCCCTCATTGATGGGGTACTCGTCAGGATGTGACAAGGCGACAAATTCATAATCGTGAACATAATCGGGAAAATCCAGGGTCGATACAAAACGAACTGTATCGAAGGCCAGATCGCGGGCATGTTTCATGGGCTCCAGCAACTTCCGGAGCGCCGCAGGTTCCGGAAACCTGTAAAAACCGCCTATGCGAACGTTGATGGGATGAATTTCTCGTCCACCGATTGCAGTCATGAGATCGTTTCCGGCTTTTTTCAGTTTCAGTCCGGCGGTTACCTGCTTGGGGTATTTCTGCGCCATCTGAATTGCGTCATCATAGCCCAGGAAATCCGGTGCATGCAGCATGGTGACGTGCAGTCCATGGCTTTCGATCCATTCTCCGCAAAAAATCAATCTTCTCAGTTCGCGAATAGTCGGGGTGAGTTGAAGCCCGAGCGCCTGCTCGATCGCGTGAGTGGCGCTCATCTGATAGGCTATCGGGCAGATCCCGCAGATTCGCGACGTGATATCGGGAACCTCGGTGTGTTCTCGTCCCCGAAGAAGCGCTTCAAAAAAGCGGGGGGGTTCAAAAATCCGGAATTCGGCAGTCTCCACCTCCTTGCCTCGCATTTTGACCGTCAGCGCACCCTCTCCCTCGACCCGCGCGAGGTAATCCACCCGGATCGTCTCAGGTATGGGCATGGCCATGAGCTGCTTCTCCTGCTTCTTCTTGATTTTCTTTCGAGGGCTCACCCTCAAATTCGGCTGATGCCGCTTCCATGAGCTCCGTGCCCGCGTAGAAGGAGCGCAGCGAGCGCACGACAAAGGAGCGTTCCTGATGCATTTCTTTCACGAACCAGCGGCCAAGAGAGCCGCTGTTGGGTGTTTCCTTCGGTCCGTAGCAGCCGTAGCAGCCCCGATTATAGGATGGGCAAAGTGCCCCGCAGCCGGCATGCGTGATCGGTCCGAGACAGGGCGTTCCATGGGCCACCATCACACAGACGTTGCCCTTGAGCTTGCAGTCGATGCATTCGCTGTAAGGCGCAACATTCGGGCGGCGTCCGAGCAGGAACGCCGAAATGACTTCAACGAGCTGACTCTTATTAATCGGGCAGCCTTGAAGTTCAAAATCCACCTTCACATGCCGGGAAATGGGAGTTGACGTGGCCAGCGTGCGAATGTACTCGGGCCGGGCATAGACGTAGTTCACGTAATCCGTGACTTCCGTATAATTGCGCAAAGCCTGAATCCCCCCCGCCGTCGCGCAGGCTCCTATTGTGACCAGGAACTTGGATTGCGAGCGGACTTCCCGAATGCGCACAGCATCGTGAGCGGTCGTGATTGAACCTTCCACGAGAGAGAGATCATAAGGACCAGCGACGACGCGGCTTGACGCTTCTGCAAAATTGGCGAAGCTCAGCAGTTCACTCAAAGAAAGAAGTTCGTCTTCGCAATCCAGAAGGGAAAGCTGGCAACCATCACAGGAAGCAAATTTCCAGACGGCCAGTTTGAGTTTCTCCGGATTTGTTATATCCATCTCAGAACTCTTTTCTAAGAAATACTTTTCGGACCTGATCGTATGGGAAGACCGGCCCGTCCTTGCAGACAAAAATACCCCCGTACTGGCAATGCCCGCAGAATCCGATTGCACATTTCATACTGCGTTCCATCGAAATGAAGATACGGTCCTCCGAAATTCCGGACGCACTGAGTTCAGGAATGGAGTAACGCATCATGATTTCCGGTCCGCAGATCATGGCCACTGCTTTTAGGGAATTGTACTTTGCCCGGGAAATGAGCTTGGGCACGACCCCGACATTGCCCCTCCATGAGGGATCGGCAGTATCCACGGTGAGTTCGACCTGAAGATTCTTGAGCCTGCTCCAGAGCTCAAGTTCTTTCGGAAAGAGGATGTCTCCGGGCGTTCGGGCCCCGTAGAGAAGAACGACGCGTCCGTATTGCTCGCGATTGGCGAGTACGTGGTACAAAACGGGTCGAAGGGGAGCCAGCCCGATTCCTCCAGCAATGAGGACGAGATCCTTGCCTATTGCCCGGTCGACGGGCCAGGGGACTCCGAACGGGCCGCGAATTCCCACCATGGCCCCGGGTTTCAAGGCTTTCAAAAGCCGCGTGGTTGGTCCCACTGAACGGATGGTGTGAACACAGGTTTTTGTAAGGGCGGGGTCGCCGCTGATCGAAATCGGCACTTCACCGGCCCCGAAAGCATAAATCATGTTGAATTGACCGGGAATGAACGGAATTCCATTATCTCCGGAAGCAGGTACGAGACTCACGCTGAAAGTGTCATCCGTTTCGCGTTGATAGCTTTGGACCCGGTAGGATTCAGGGAGCATGGGGTCACTGAGCATATACATCCAGAATCTGGAGGCGGGCGGTACGCAAGCGTTCATTCATTTCGCGGGCGATCGTTTTCATCAATCTGAATCCGAGCGCGGGATCGGCTTCGGCTTTTCCGCGCAGGCAGATGCCGTCCATCGAGACCATTCTCACATCATCAATTACACGGACGTCATAGAACCACTGATGAGGTGGGAAAAGCCAGGACCAGCCCAGGACTTCACCTTCAGTCAGGGTTTCCAGAACAAGGCCATTATGTCCGGCTCCCTGGGTTTCCAGCGCGACCTTTCCATGACGGATCACGTAGAAAGTATTCGCGGATTCCCCTTCGCGGGCGAGATACTCTCCTGCTTGCACGATCTTGTTTTGGCCGCAGCCGGCAAGAAGTGCGATATCAGTTTCAGGCAACCCCTCGAAAAAGCGATGCCCCCTGAGTAGTTCCTCGATCGTTTTCATCTTTTCCAATTGCCCGGACCTCCTCAACAATATCGATGCCCACCGGGCACCAGGTAATGCAACGGCCGCAACCCACGCAGCCAGTCGTTCCGAATTGATCCCACCACGTAGAGACTTTGTGGGTCAGCCACTGGCGATATCGCGATTGAGCGCTCATCCGGACCGATCCGCCATGAATGTAGCTGTGGTCGAGCGTGAAACAGGAGTCCCACCTTCTCCAGCGTTCCGCGTGATCGCCAGTCAGATCGGAATGATCTTCCACGTTCGCGCAGAAGCAGGTTGGGCAGACCAAGGTGCAGTTTGCGCAATTCAGACAGCGCGTGGCGACCTCGTCCCAACGTTTATGGTCGAAGCTGCGGGCCAGCAGATCTCTGGCTCCAGGCGCATCCATTTTTCGTTTTTGCGAGCTGGCCGCGGTTTTCACGACGGCTTGGGCATGCGCCTGGTCTTCGGGACCGCTCTCCAGGAGCACCCCAGTCTGGCTGAGTTGCTCCAATAGGGTCTCGCCCGATTCGCTTCCGGCACGAATTATAAAGTAGTGGTCCCGTTCATGAACGACTTCAGTGAGCACGAGATCGTAGCCGCCTCGAACCCCCGGCCCGGTCTTCATGCTTGCGCAGAAGCACGTCGCTCCCGATGACGTGCATTCCACGGCCACCAGCAGGGAATTCTCTCTTCGTGCTTTGTAAGAGGGGTCTTGAATCTGTGAGTCGATGAAAATGCGATCCTGAATGGAAATCGCGACGATGTCACAGGCGCGCACGCCAATAAACGCCCGCTTCTGAGTGTCTGGTTCTTCACTGACGAAAGTGATTCTGCCGCCGGGTTTTTTTTCCGCGCGGACCAGCCGCTCACGAGAGGGGAAAAGAAACTGCTTCCAGCTTTGGGGGCTCGAAGCAAAGCCGAAATATGCGGCGGACTCGGTTTTCTTCAAACGATAGGTGCCGGCTTCCTGTTCGTCAGTCCAACCCCGGGGCAAATCATGGGAAGAATCGATATTGGAGTAAATAATCGCGCCGTTATGGACACGCGGACCTAGCAGGGAATACCCGCTGGATTTCAGAGCCGAGAATAGTTGATCGAGGTCATTCGCCCGGAGTCTGTCTTTCACCGCGATTATTTAGCAGATCAAGAGCTCTGACATGAAGATACAATTCAAAAATGGTGTGACGCAGAAGGTTCGAGTCGGATACTGCTGCCGCGTTAACAGCGTGCCTAGTTGACTTGGCTGGTCTGCTCCCTGCATATTCCTGACGAGCCCTGCAAAAACTGCCTACTTTCATCAGCGCCGAGTTTTGCTAAACTGACAGGCAACCATGGTCAAAACAGAAGCGATCGACAAAGCCTTGCTCGTGGAGGTGGGATGGGAAGTCTGTCTCCAGCTCGGAGGTATTTACACCGTTCTGAAAACAAAATCCCAGGCCATGAAGGCGCAATGGGGCGATCGCTATTGCCTTGTCGGTCCGTACAAACCCGAAGCCGCCGCACTGGAAATTGAACTGTTGCCGCGGAAAGGCAAATTCGGGGAGGCCTGTGACCGGCTGGAGCAGGAGAGGGGGATCAAGGTCTATTACGGAAAGTGGCTTGTTCCCGGCGAACCCCAGGTCGTGCTCATTGATTGCGCCTCCAGCAACCAGCTCGCGCAATTTAAATATTACTTGTGGAAAGATCACCAGATCAACGCCGGCAGCGAGCAGGAGGTCGATGAAGTTGTTCTCTTCGGGTATCTTGTCGCTGACTTTCTGGAAGTGCTCACAAACAACAATGATGAGCCGGTGCTCGCGCACTTTCACGAATGGATGGCCGGTGTCGCGATCCCCGTGATTAATCACCGGAATCTGCCGGTTTCGTCCGTTTTCACCACCCACGCGACCATTCTGGGCCGGTATCTGGCAACCAGTCATCCGGATTTTTACCGGAATATCACAAATATCAATCCCCACCGCGAAGCCGGCGAGCGCAATATTTATGCGCGCTTCGCCATCGAGCGTGCGGCAACCTGGGGTGCCACGGCGTTCACTACCATCAGCGAGATCACCGCTCTGGAAGCCGAGCACCTGCTGGGGCGTAAAGCCGATGTTCTTTTACCGAACGGCCTTAATGCCCGGCGTTTCGCTGCCGTTCACGAATTCCAAAACCTGCATCTGATTTACAAGAAGCGGATCCAGGAATTCGTGATGGCCCACTTCTTCCCGCATTACACTTTTGATGTTTCAAAGACTCTGCATATTTTCAACGCGGGTCGTTATGAGCATCGGAACAAGGGTTTTGATCTTTTCATCGAAAGCATGGCGCGCCTCAATTACCGTCTGAAGCGCGAGCACAAGGATGTCACCGTGATCGCTTTCCTGATCACGAAGGCACCTACCCATGGCTTTAATGTGGACGTTCTGAAAAACCAGATGCTCTTTAAGGAGATGTCCAATCACTGTGATGTGATGGCTTCGTCGGTCTCCTCGAAGCTGCTGACTTCGGCTGCGACCGGTACCGACGCGAGAAAAGTGGAACTTTTGGATGAAACCGAGCTGCATGCCCTCCGCCGCCTGGCGCGCGCCTGGCACGGCACTCAGGGCTTGCCGAAACTCGTGACTCATAATCTGGTGAACGAGGCCAATGACCCCATTTTCCGGCAGCTCCAGAATTGCAATCTCCTTAATGGACCGGAGGATCGGGTGAAAATTGTCTATCATCCCGACTTTCTGACGGCGGCAAGCCCGATCTTGAGCCTGGATTACGAACAGTTCGTGCGCGGCTGCCATCTCGGCGTCTTTCCGAGCTACTATGAGCCTTGGGGCTATACGCCTGAGGAATGTGCTGCCCTGGGAATTCCTTCCATCACGAGCGACCTTTCGGGTTTCGGCAGCTATGTGAAGCAGAATGTCCCTCAGCATGCGGATAGAGGACTCTATGTTGTGGAGCGTCGGGAGCGCAGTTTCGATGCGAGTTCCGACTTGTTGACCGAGTCCATTTTCAAATTCATCACCATGAGCATGCGCGAGCGGATCGAAATCCGGAATCGCGTTGAAGCAGTCAGTTCGCATTTCGACTGGAAAGAGTTGACTGAAAACTATCACCGCGCTCATCGGATCGCTCTGGCCCGGGGACGAAAACGCCAATCTCTTGACAGCATATAAAGCAAAGTAGACCGCTCAACCCTGTGATAAAACTTGCTGAGCGTTATCAGTGCTTGTTAAACTGTTTAAGATCATGAAAAACCATGGAATTTGGCAACAGGTCACTAGGGAATGGGGAATCCGTATCGGGCTCACGCTGCTTGCAATCGTGTGGCTCACTTTGATGGCGGCAAGCTGGGCCGATGCAGCGGATAATCCACGAGAAACAAACGATGATTACAGCTTCAGCTGGCTTGATCCTGAGAAAAGAATTTATGTTCTTCAGAATCGTCGCTATGCAAAAGCGCATAAGCTGATGCTGAGTCTGCTGTCGGGGGTCGGGGTTTCCAACCCTTATCGTACGACCTACAATCTCGACCCCCGGGTCGCTTTTTATTTTTCGGAAGCGTTCGGTATCGAAACTTTTTATACACAAACTTCAAATAAATCGAACACCACCTTTAACCAGCTTCAGGACGCGAGTCCCACGACCTGGCCGCTGGTGCGCGAAGTTCGTTCGCAAATGGGTGTGACGGCGCAATGGGTGCCCTGGTACGCGAAGATCAATGTCTTCAATAAAATTCTGTATCTGGATTGGTATTTCTCGGCGGGTGTTGGAACGATGCAGACCGCCCTTGAAACCCGGACCACTGCCAAAGGGGCTTCCTCTTTCACGGATCAGAGCTTTACCGCCTGGTATTTCGGCACGGGACATCACTATTATCTGAACGACAGCTTCTCGGTCCGACTCGATTTCCTGGGTGCGGCTTATCGTGCGCCGGTTGCGCCCACGTCCAGCACCAATGCCTGGTACTCCAATTATAACTTCGATATTGGCCTGGGGTGGAGAATCTGATGCGCGTCGCGCTCCTGGCATTGCTGATCCAGTGCCTGCTGGTGAATGCGGGAATCGTCGCGGCTGCCGCGCCACTCGAGGACGCGCAGACGATGTATCGAACCGGTTCCTACTTCAAGGCAGCACGATATGCCTTCGATGCCGCCCAGGAAAACCCGGAGTTGAAAGCGGAAGCTTACTCCTGGATCACGCTTTCACTTCTGCGAGCCGGGCTGCCGGATACGGCTTCCTATTTCTTCATCCGCACCCTTCAGATGGGAAACAAGAACGCCATCCGCCGGGTACTCGGGGACACCGAAAGTCTGTTGATTCGCGTGGGACCGGATATTCTGAGAAAATATCTGATTCGTCACACGAAATACGAGGATTATGATGCCCGAAACCGCAGCGCCTATCTTTATGCGCTCGCCAAAGAGGCCATCCTGTCAGGCAGTGTTTCGCAGGCGATCGGTTACCTGAACGGAATTCAGAGCGAAAGCCCTCTCTGGCCGGTGGCCCTGCAGTTGCGTGGGACCTCGAATGCCATCCTGGGCAATAACGAACAGGCGATCCGGGATTTTCGAGCCTGTCAGTCGCGGGCTTCTGTCCTTCGTTCGCGAGCTGAACAGCTTGATTTGCGTTCCCGCTGCCTGGCGGGCGAAGCGCGGACCCTTTACCAGATGGAACGTCTGGACGAGGCAGATCAGACCTACGACCGGATTCCCAAAACCAGTTTCGTCTGGCCGGATATTCTTTTTGAGCAGGCCTGGAACGCCTTTGGGCGTAAAGAGTTCAACCGTTCCCTCGGACGGCTTGTTTCTTACAAGAGCCCGGCCCTGAGTTTTGTCTGGAACTCGGAAGCCGATGTCCTGCGTGCGCAATCCTATCTCGCTCTTTGCCTCTATTCGGATGCAAATGAAGCGGTGAATGAGTTCAATTCGAAGTACACCCGGGTCGGTGAGCAGGTGAAGCAGTTTGTGGAGAACCGGTCCAAAGATCTGGGGGCTTTCCACAATCTTGGCAAAGAGGCATTGCAGAGTTCTCTTTATACCCGCAATGAGTTCCACCGGATCATGAATCGATTCATCCGGGGCCCGTATTTCCAGAACCTCATTGCGGCTGAACGACACCTGAATTCCGAAGCCGCGGCCGTGCGCCATTTTGCCTCCCAGTCGGGACTCTCCATGGAAGACGGCAAAGGCTTTCCCGGTTTCCTGAATCTGGTGCTCAAATGGCGAGCCCGTTCCATCCAGCTTCTGGGTGGCACTTTCGTCAAGAACAGCCTGATTGACTATCATTCGGCGCTGATCGGCGATTTTGAAAAAATGGCCTTCATCAAGCTCGAGATGTTGAAGCAGGCCAAAGAGCAGCTTCTTTCAAAGCCCGAAACCGCCGGATCCTCCAAGGCTCGCGGCCGGGGTAACGTCGAACCCAAACGCAGGGATTATCAGTATCGCTGGTCTTTTAACGGCGAATTCTGGAATGATGAACTGGGGGATTATGTTTTCGGACTGGAATCGGAGTGCAAAAACGGTGGCTAGGATGACACAACGGCAATGGACATCGATGCTTGCCTTGAGCCTGACCCTGCTGTGCGCGCCCGTTCATTCCGTATTTGCCCGGGCCTACAGTGATTCCGAAATCCGCCAAGTCGAAATGGGCAATGAGTCCAAAATCCGGGAAATCCGCGATCAGGAAATCACGCAATTGCGCATCGCCTTGGGCCGGCGCTCGCCCGTGAACCGTCGGGCGGACCTGTATTTCCGTCTGGCCGAGATCTATATTGAAGCGTATCGGATGACCTTTCTTCTTGAAGGCCGGGTGCACGAAAACCGGCTGGCTGCCAACCAGGAAGACAAGTTCATTGATCGCACCCATTCCAAACCCTTCCTGGAACTGGCGATCCGCTCGAGCAAGGATGTCCTGAGTCTTAAAATCCCGTACAACAAGCTCGATCAGATTTATTATTTTCTCGGCTTCAGCAGCGCTGAACTCGGGAAGAAAAAAGATAGCCTCTCCTATTTTGACCAGTTGACCCGGCAATTCCCCAATAGTCCTTTTGTGGGTGAAGCCTACCGGGAGCTGGGCGATGCCGCTTTCGGAAGTGGGCAGCATAAAAAAGCCCAGGCTTACTACGAAATTGCACTCAAGAAGAGTCCGGCTGAAATGGCGCCACGGATTCATCACAAGCTTGCCTGGAGCTATTATCGGGTGAAGCAATATGATCGTGCTGTGGCGACCATGAGAGAAGCCATTGATTCCGCGTCTCGCAGTGGTGAAAAATTCCTTTCGCTCCGCGAAGAGGCGCTCCGGGACATGGCCGTATTCATGACCGAAAGTGGTAAAGTGGACGAGGCCATCGCTTATTTCCAGTCAGTAGCCGGTGATAAGAGTTTTTATCCTAAAGTGCTGGAGCGTCTGGGTAAACAATACGAGCGCAATGTCGAGCCGGTCAAAGCGACCCTGGTCTATGAATCCTTGCTGAAGACCAATCCAGGAACCGATGGTGCCTTCAGGGTACTGGTGAAACTGGTTGATCTGGATCTTCGCCGAGGTCGGTACATGGAAGCGTTGTCACGTTTGAAAGAAGCGAAGATCTCGGAAGGAGGGGATTCCGAGACTCAGATTGCCGCGCAGAATCTCCGGGCCATGATCCGCCGGACCGCGACGGAGCATCATGAGAAGTATCGGAAAAAACATCAACGCAACGAACTGGAAATTGCCGAAGCCTTTTACGCGGTCTACCTCAAGACCTTCCTCTCGAAGGAAGATCCGCGCGGCGAAACGCCGGAAATCGAAATGTACCTGGCCGAAGTGAAGCGGGATCTCGGGAAATCCCGGGAAGCTTCTGACCTCTACCGCCATGTCGTCGGATCCAAGGACAAACGCTATGCCAAGGAAGCCGGAGCACTTTGGACCGCGAGCCTGGCTGAAGCGGTAAAAAAATCCGAGCAGGGGAGCAAGGCGGGTTCCAGCGGAGTCAAGCCGGGCGAACCTTCCGAACTCGAAAAGCAGTATATCGAAGCGGCTGATCGCCTGCAGGAAGCCCTGGAAGACACGCCCGAGGCCCGCGAAGCCGCACTTCGGGCAGCGCAGGTCCTGGCCGGATACAAGAACACGCAGAAGGATTCAATCAAGCGCATCCGGAAAATGCTTTCCAATTGGCCGCGCACCACGCAATCACTTACGGCTGCACGGCTCTGGCTGCAGCTCCAGGCAGATCCCGTTCCGCCTGCGAATGCCAGCGCTGCCGCACTTGAAGCTGCAAGCGGCGCAGCTGACGATCTCGCGGATGTAATCAAGGAACTTCGCAAAAATTCCACTCTCATGACCGCAGACCAGGAATCGGGGGCCGGTAAATTGAAAGCGGCTCTTGTTGAGCAGGAATTGCGCTTGAAAGTGTTTGCCATTGCCGGTGATGAGAAGGATCGGGATTTTGCGGCAGCCGCTAAAGGCTATGAGATGCTGGCCGCAGAAAGCAATCAAACCGATTTCAGCGAAAAAGCTTTCGAAAATGCTGTGGCCGCCTACGGTAAGGCGAGCGATTTTGTTTCGCAGGAGCGGGTGATTTCGAGTTGGCTGAAGCGTTTTCCAAAGAGTGCCAGGGTCAGGGATTCAATTCGCGGGGTTGCTAGTACCCAGTTGGTTCAGGGACGGTTTGAGCTTTCAGCACGCCTCTTTGAAAAAGCCGGGCGCGAGGGCGGCGATCCGAATTCGTTGGAGACCGCCGCGCGCATTTATGAAGGGATCGGAGACCTTCCTCGCGCTCAGGGAATCTGGGCAGTCTTATTGGAACAGAATCCGAAGGCGGCAAATCGCGGAAAGATTGCACTTGCTCTTGCGGCTTCGTACGAAAATTCCCAGAAAAACGGGGAAGCCGCAAAGGTTTATCAGGTTTGCATGAGCGGTGCCCCGGATTATGAAGCGGCCTGTGGCGCACAACTCGCGGATTTGTACGCAAAGGACGGGAATCTGGAGCAGGCCAAAGCCACCTATAAAAAAGTGGCCGGGCATGGAAAATCCGATGCGACGTCCTCCTTTGTGGGCTATGCGCGCTATCGACTTGCGGAGTATCTCGAGACCAGCACCCGGTTTGAACCCTTGCAGTTGCCGGATGCGCAGCTCAAAAAAGCCATGAACCAGCGGCTCACCTTTTTGGATTCGCTCAGCAAGGCTTATCAATCGGCCGTGGAAGCTGGAGGTCCGTGGGCGATTGCCGCCTTGGAGCGCCTCGCCACCTGGGTTTACAGATTTGCAGAGGAAATGGATGCGATTCCAATACCCGCCGGCGCGGACCCTCAGGCTGCAGCCAAGTTCCGCAAAGGTCTGGAATCGGTGAGCGGCCCCTTGCGCAAGAAAGCGATCAGTACCTGGCTTGAAGGTTACAACAAAGCGCTTGCGGTGGAGCTGCTCAGCCCCGCTCTTCCGGCTCTGGCCGATCACCTTGCGGATGCGAAAGCACCTCAGCCGGGCCGGGCCCAGGGGTTCCGCGGGAAAATGCGGCTGGCAGGAATTCCTGCTGATGGCGGGAATGATGGCCGCGCGACCGCTTTACAGAAAGTGCGTGAGCGTCTTCTGAAAAATCCCGAAGACATTGCAGCCTGGGTCGATTATGGAAATCTGCTTTGGGGTGAAAACAAGCCACTGCTGGCGAAATTGGCTTATGACCGGGCCTTGGGTCTGACGGGCTCTTCAAAAAAGCCGACCAAGACATCGGTCACCTCCATGGCGCTGAACAACCGGGCGGTTCTGGAACTCCGGGGTACTGGTCAGGAAGACTGGCTGAATGTGGCGGAGGCGGCCCAATTATTCGTGGCGGCGCAAAAAGCCGACGAATTTTTCCTGCCCACCCGCTATAATCGCGGTGTTCTGCTGAACTATTACCGGCTCTTCGCCCGGGCCAAACCGGTTTGGGAACAGGTCAGCGCCAAGGATGGCAGTGCGGAGGTTCTGGCCGCTTACGCAATCGCGCTTCAAGGTTTGGGTGAAATGACTCAAGCCGACGAGAAGTTCAGAAAAGCGATTGGTCGAGGCCTGAAAGACAGCGATTTCGTCAGTTTTTATCATGAAGCAGCAAGAGAGTCAGTCAAAGGTGCGGCAGGGGCGGCGAAGTGTATCTCGGTGCTTGAAGACAGTGATACGGTTTTGATCGGATTCGAAAAATCAGCAAAAGAGCGTTTGAAAGGGGTTTGCAGGGTATGGAACGGCTCAAAATAGATTACAGATATCGGGCTGCTTTTGCCGTGATGTTGCTGGTAGCGGTTTGCGGCCTCGCTTTTGCGGCGGGACTGGTCTGGTCGCGGACGGCTTACGCGGCTCCTGTGGCAGATAAGCCAGCGAGAGAGCCGCGTGTGGTATACCCGAAGAAGACGGATCTGGATTTTGAGGGGGCGCAGATTGAGGGCGAAGTCCGCAATCCCGGCGAATTTTATTTTCAGCACCGGCCCGAAGAGAAGTTTGATTCCCTGGTTAAACGTAGAAAGAATTTTCACAAGGAAATGCTCAGGGACGTCGTACTGAGCAAGTGAGGCGATTGCATGAGTGATCAGAATTTTGAAAATCAGAAGCCCGGCGCAACTCTTCAGCCGAAACCGGCGCCTCAGCGCAAAATCGCCGTTTTAAAGCTCGATCAGGACCAGACCATCCGGCTCGACAAAGCCAGACTGGTCATTGGCTCGGTGGAGTCCGCCGATGTCCGGATCAGCGGGGATGGTGTCGCCCCGATCCATGCCGTGATTGAGAACAATGATATACCGGTGATTTACGATCTCGCGAGTGAAAGCGGGGTTTTCGTCAATGGCAAGAAAAGGGTGACCTTTAATCTCCATGAAGGAGATGCAATCCAGATCGGTCATCACACCCTGATTTTCAGCATGGTGGAACTCTCTTTCACCATTCCCAAAGAGCTGATGCGCGAAGCGGAAGGCCGCAAGCTGTTTTTTAATGACCAAGAGGATTTCTCTTCTTTGCTGCTTGAAGATGAACGCGAGGTTCGCTCGATCTTTGACATGCGACCGACTCTCAAGTCCGCCCTCGAAGTAGTCATGTCCTGGAACGAAGTGATTCTCGATGTCGAACATTTCACCACCGAAAAAGCAGTTGTTCTCGGTGAAACGCGCCGGAGTCATTTTGGTGTGCCGCCTCTTCTCTCCGCCAAGCAGCACCTGCTGGCCGAAAAAGAGGGCGCCGGTTTTGTCTTGAATCTGGATCCCAAGATGCAAGGGGTGATTCAGCGCAAAGGCCAGCTTTCGAGCATTGAGGATCTGCGCAAGGAAGGCAACACACGTATTCCGCTCGCACCCGAAGATTTCGTGAAGCTGGAACTGGGGTCCATTTCCTTTTATCTCAGCTATACGGCGGCACCCCCGAGGCTTAAACTCAGTCGGATGTGGGAACGGGATCCGTTTTTCACCAAAGTCTTTTTTTCATCAATGCTGTTGACCGCTGTTACTGTTCTGGCTCTGCTCAATGCTCATGTGCCGGCGTCTCTGGAAGCCGAACAGTTGCCGGACCGGATCGCAACCATTTTGTATCAGCCCGAAAAGTACATTTATCGCACAAAACGTGAGCCGGCTCCCAAGCTAACCGAAAAGGCGGCTCCCGCACCGATACCAGTCGCAAAAGTCGAGATCAAACCCAACCTGAACAATTTGAACAAGCCGGTAGTGAAGGAAATGAAGGTCGGCAAAACAAAGCTGGTCCAGGTACGTCCCAAGTCACCGGGGGCCCAGCAGCAGGCAAAAGAGGGAGAAGGGGCGCGCGCCAAGGGTAAAGAAGGCACGCGCGGTTCCAAGAAAGCTCCGATTGTAACCAAGCAGAAGTCGCAAACGGTTGCCTTTCGTCCAGCTCCTCAGGGCGGCGCTGGCAGAGGATCAGGCGCAAGTGAAGTGCCGGATATTGGAAATGTGGACTTCCTCAAGAGTGCCGGTGGTAGAATCGAAAATATTCTCGGTAATAGTGCAGCTAAGCTGGGTAAAGGCGGCGAGAAACTCAAGGGCTTTGGCGGCTTTGATACCTTCGGCAACGAAGGGCTCGCTCTTTCTGGCTCCGGAAAAGGTGGCGGAGGAACTGCCGAAACTTTAGGAGGCCTCGGTCAAAAGGGCAGGGGCGGCGGTCGGGTCGGTACGGGGCTCGGTGCTGCAGGTTCAGGATCCGGCATTATCGGGGGGCAGTCTCGTGTGGCCATCCGTACCGGTGGGCCTGAAGAGGCAGTCGTTATGGGTTCGATCGATGCGGGAGCAGTGGAAGCTGCTCTTTTAGCGCATCGGGATGAGTTCAGGCTTTGCTATGAACGTGAGCTGAATGCCGAGAATCAGCGGCTTGCCGGCCGGGTTGGGACCACTTTTGTCATCGGCTCCAGCGGTAAAGTTGCCCAGGCCGGAATCGAATCCACCAGTTTGAAAAACGTGAATACGGAAGCCTGCATTCTGCAGGTGATCAGGCGTATTAATTTCCCGATCCCCAGGGGCGCGGGGCTGGTCCAGGTCAGTTATCCGTTTAAATTCGTTCAGAGGTGATCGGGGCTTTCAGGAGATTTGGATTCGGGTTTCGCCGGAGGCTTCGGAGGAAGCCCTGATTCAATCACGCGTTTAATCGCCCGGTTGAAGGACTCTTCGACTTCCAGAAAGTAGTCATGCTTGCGGAATGTGACCGGCTTCGGATAATGGCCATCCGCAATCTTATCCAGCGATTTGCGAATCCGGTAGATCGGTCCGGCGACTTGATGAGAGATAATCATGCCGCTGATCATCAGAATCAGGAGTGCCTCAACGGAGGCGATAACGAAAATTGAAGTAAGAGTGCTTCGCTGTTCGGCGAGTAGCGCCTGCAGGAACTGATCACCCACCAGACGGGTGAGCAGGGGGCTCGTAGCCAGCGAGTTCCAGGCCATTCTCGTTGATATATAAATGGCCAGAATCGTCACCAGACTGATCACGGCAAAGTAAGCCAGCATCGAAAGCTGGAAGCGGGGATTGATCAGATATTTCCGGAGGCTTCGTTTGGTATTCACGTCAGTCCGTTCGGCCAGACTGGTCCTCAGCGTTCTCGGAGCCTTTTCGATTTCAGGGGTCATTTAGATTTCCTGTTTCATGGCCAGAAACCTGAAAACCCGATATCCGGCAGTTGCGGCGGTGTACATGATTTTGCGAATCGTCTCATAAGGGACACTCTTGTCAGCCTGAATGGCGAGAAAGCCTTCGAAAGGCAACGGCTTGCCATCCGCATCCTTGCTGGGAGATTTTGCACGCAGGAACTCCTGCTTGTCGCGGGACTTCATCAGGGCATCATAAAGGGGCACAATCCGCCGCCCCCCCTCATCCGTATCGGAAGTCTTGAACTCGTAGACGGCATCGTTGCTCTCAAGGCTGCCGGAGGTCAGGACGAAATCCAGAATCCGCTCGTTCTCGAACGTGAGCGATTCCGGGGTGATGATCACCTGAAGACTGTCGGCCGGAACATCCTGCGAAGTGGAAATTGGAAGCTTCAGGCCGGGGACCGTCGTGAAGGAATTAGTGCTGGTCGAATAACTTTTGAGCATGAAGACGACAATGATCACGAGCACGTCCATCATGCTGGTGAGTTGCAGCTCAAAAGAGCCCGGGAGTTTTCTGCGGTTTCTTCGTGATCGAATGGATCGGAAGGCCATGTCAAGTGTCTCCGAGCAAATTCCCGAAGATCACTTCAGGAAAAAGGGTTTTAACCGCTTCATCTATTCCGGTTGCAGGGTTTTTTCTGAAAAGCGGGGGGTCCGTCGGTTCTACCGTCCGCAGCCCGTCCATGAGTGAGATCAAAAGATCATAGGTCGTCCGGGCAGCCGGTACGATGACGATCTTCGTCTCATCCGGGAACTGTTGCTTGATCGGAAACAGAGCCTCATGAATGGCTTGAATGTCAGGCTTTCCCTCTTCAGTATGTGGAATCAGTTTGGAGGGGATCCGTTCAAAGGGGCTCCAGATCTCCGATTCTTTCTCGCGGATGCTGACGGTCAGCTGCAGTGGCTTTTCCAGAAGTTTTTGCTGGTTGCTGCTCGGGCTGGTCTGAGGGAATGGGGATTCGATACTGACGATTGCCAGAAACGAGGTCGTGAAAAGCATGAACCCGATCAAAGTAACCATCGCATCGATGAAGGGTACGAGGTTGAGCTCGACCTGGTCTTTCTTCGATTTGCGTCGGGAGCTGGGACGTTTTAACACTGCGGTTACTCTTTCTGGGCGCCTTGGCGGTATTTGCGGGCGGAAAGAAGATCCAGTAATTTAACGCCGAATTCATCGATTTCCTCGAGAATCTTGTTCGCCTTGTTGGTTAAAATACTGTGCGCAATCATCGTGAAAATGGCCGTGACCAGACCAAAAGCCGTGGCATTCATCGCTTCAGAAATACCGCTTGAAAGAATCGCCTGCCGTTGGGCCGGATCCGCCAGTGAAATGGCCGCGAACGATTTGATCAGCCCGGTGACGGTACCGAGAAGTCCCAGAAGCACGGCGATATTGGCGATCAAACCCAGGTAAGAGAGGCGGCGCTCGAGTTTCGGAATCATCTCGAGGCTCGAAGCATCGATCGCATTCTGAATCTGGGCTTCATCACGGGAGGCACGCTGAAGACCCGCTTTGATCACCTTGGGAAGCGCGGCCTGACCGCTGCCATTGCAGAGTCGGATCGCACCGTCGAGATCATTTGCGAGCACATATTTCTGCACTTCAAACATGAAGGACACGCCGTCCACATTGTACTGAAAAAAGAGGCGGATAAATTTTTCGAAAGAGAAGGCGACCGAAATCGCCAGTGCGATGGCAATGCCGATCATCCACGGACCGCCGGCTTGGAAAGAAGTGATGGTTGATTGAATAAAGCTCGGGTATTCCATGAGCTAGCTCCTTAATGTGAATGCGCCCAGCAGGGGCGTCGAAAGCAAAAAAATGAAATTATTCCTTAACTTAAGAATACCGGATTCCGTCGTGCGGTCAACCCTCAGAGTGAACTTAGGATGAAAAGATCCTGTTTTACTCTGAAGCCTTGCCGGCTTTGTTGCCCGGGGCTGTTTCGTCAACCTTGACAGCGATTCCCTCAAGGCTCTTGCTCAGGTCTGTCGCGGCTTTGGGCATCCCGTTTTCAGAGACACACTGCTTCTGGAGTTCGCAGATTTTCGAGAGGGCTTTGTTGATTTGTTCATTGACGTAACTGCCCAGGAGGGTTTTGTTCATTCTGTCCTCGACTTTGGCTTTGAGGATTTCGAGGCGAAGACCTGTGATATCATGCTTGGCTTTGAGCGTATCAAAGTCGGTCAGCAGCAGCCGGGCATCGTAATAATTGTCCTTCATACGGCTGAACATTTCGTCAATTCCCTTCGCAAATCCTTCGTTCTGGAAATTGAGCTTATCCGAACCGTTCAGGGCGCTTTCGAGCTTCTTATATTTGTCATCGAAATCGGCCTTTTTGGCGGTCGCCTCATCGAGGGATTTTTTAAGCTTCTCGTTTGCCTGCATGCCGCCGGGTGAATACGTGCCCGGATCTTTGCGGCTCGGGCGTTGCGCGGATTTGAAGAAACCTTCCAGCTCATCGCGCTCCTTCTTGAGCTTCTTCAGTTCATCGGGGTTCACATCCGCCTGATTGGTGAATTCTTCAAGTTCATTGATGCGACCTTTGACTTGCGCGAATTTTGTCTCTTTCTTCGTAATTTCCGCATTGTCCTGTTTCAAAATGGCAAGCAACTCAGCTTTGGAGTCGCGGGCTTTCTGCTCGGCAGCGAGCTTGGCCACTTTGGACTTTTTGGCTTCGACGGAGCGGGAGTCCTGCTCCTGTCTGACAAAGGCGTTCATGTAGCGATCCACATCGCCCAGGTGGGAACTGAACGCGGACGAGGTGTACTCCGCTTTTTCGACCACTGAATCCGGATTGAAGAATGCCATCGCCTGATCGGGTTTCTTGGGTCCTTTGGCTACTGCCCAGACATTTGAATAGGCGAGTGAAACTGAAACCAATCCGACCAGGACCAATAACGAGCGGCTCATGCAAAGTTCTCCCTTGAGAGAAAATTGTAAGCCAAAAAGCCCGAAAACAAGAGAGAAATGTCTCAGAAGTTCGCCGCCAACGGATTGGCGGAGGGTTCCGATGAAATCAGTTTACAGATGCTTCTGAATCGTCGAGACGATCGTGGCTTTGGGGTGATTGCCGACGAGCTGATCCACGGCGGCGCCGTTTTTGAAGAAAAGAATGGTCGGAATCCCCCGGATATGGAACCGCGAAGGCGTGTTCGGGTTTTCATCAACATTCATTTTGAAGACTTTCATCCTGCCGGCGAACTCATCGGCGATTTCGGCAACCGTCGGACCGAGCATCCGGCAGGGGCCGCACCACTCAGCCCAGAAGTCAATGATGACCAGCTGCTGGGATTGGAGCACCTCGGCCTCGAAATTGGTGTCAGTTGCGGTGAATACGTTCTTTGAGTCTGCCATAGTGGGGGCCCTTTACTTTTGTATGGAAAATCGCTAGCCTTTTTCATAAACGATAAGCTCAAAAAAATAAAGCCTCTTGCTGTTTTTAAGGTCTATGGAGCACCGCATGAAAGCCACCCTGTCTGCCTCCCCGTCTGCCAGTGAATATCTGATCCGGACTGCACAGGAGTCGGCAGCTGCGCGAGAAGTCTTCTTGAAGGAAGAGGGAGCCAAACTCGTTCAGGTCGCAAAACTCCTTGGAGAGTGCTTTCGAGGAGACGGCAAAATTCTCATCTTGGGTAATGGTGGCTCGGCTTCGGATGCCCAGCACATGAGCGGCGAGCTGATTGGAAAGATGCTTGTCGCGCGCAGACCCCTGCCTGCAATCGCCCTGACGACCGACACTTCAGTCCTGACTGCCGTGGGAAATGATTTCGGGTACGACGAGATATTTTCAAAACAAATCCTGGCCCTGGGCAGGAAAGGTGATGTAGTTTTCGCGATCTCCACTTCCGGCAATAGCGCCAACGTCCTCGTTGCAGTGAAAGCAGCCAAGCAAATCGGTTGTAAAGTGGTTGCGCTCACGGGCGGCTCAGGGGGGGAGCTCAGGGCTCTAGCTGATTTCTGCTTGAATGTTTCGCAGGGCCAGAATTCCTGCCGGATTCAAGAAACCCATATTTTTGCAATCCATAGTATAGTGGATCTTATGGATCGTTATTTCCTAAGGACCCAATCCGAGGGGCAGTCTTAAATGCTTCTGGCACTCGCTCTACCCTCGTCCGATCGTCGCCAAACCGGGGGCCAAATACGAACAAAAACGAGCGTTATCAACCGGGTGATTGCCAAGTTCATAGATATGGCGGTCGTGGTAGCCCTTTCGGTGGTGATGCCGTACCCGCTCGGACCTCTGCTCGGATTTATCTACAGTCTGGTGGGCGATGGCATGAACTTCGGTCCCTTCCGGGGCCAGAGTGTCGGTAAGAAAATCATGCGGCTTCAGGTGATTCATACGGGCCGTCAGGCTCCTGCCAAAGTTCGTGATTCCGTCTTTCGGAATGCGCCGGTGGGAATTGCCACGTTTTTTGCCATTATCCCGATTTGGGGTTGGCTGATTCTTGCTCTCATCGGCGTTCCGCTCATGATCATGGAAGTTTATCTCATGCTGAGCGTTGACACCGGTCATCGTCTCGGAGACGTGATGGGCGATACCGAAGTCGTCGATACTAAGGTATAAGGTTTTTCATGCCCTTTCTGGATCCGAGCAATACGCTTTATCTCATTGATGTGAGTTCGTTCATCTTCCGTGCTTTTTTTGGAATTCGCCCGCTTCATACGAAGACGGGGGAACCGACGAACGCTGTATATGGTGTCGCTACGATGCTCGCGCGCCTCGTGGAAGAGGCGAAACCTGAACTGCTCGCAGTGGTTTATGACTCTAAAGAACCCTCTTTTCGTAAAACCCTTTACACCGAGTACAAGGCCAACCGGAGTGCGCCGCCTGAGGAGCTTGTCCCGCAGTTTGCCAGGATCGAGGAACTCGTACGGGCGATGGAAATTCCGTCTTATCGGTTGAGTGGTGTGGAAGCCGACGATCTGATTGCAACCCTGGTCAGGAAGTGGTGTGCCGAATCTCCCGATCATAAAGCCGTGGTCGTGACAGGTGACAAGGATTTGATGCAGCTTGTGGGTCCCTGCGTTAAAATCTGGGACACGATGGCCAATAAATTTTACGGGCCCGAGCAGGTTGTGGAGAAATTTGGCGTAAATCCCGAACAGATCCGGGATTACCTGGCGCTCGTCGGTGACTCTTCGGATAATATTCCGGGGGTGCCGAGTATCGGTCCCAAGACGGCAGCCGATCTGCTTCGTGAATATGGAACTCTCACCCTTATTCTGGAAGCCGCTAAAAATAGCAAAATCCCTGGTAAAAAAGGTGAAGCCATCCGGACGCATGAAGCGAATGCAAAGCTTTCGGCCGAACTGGCGACCGTGCACGAGAGCCTTGATGTCGTGCCGGACAAGAAGTTGCTGAGCTATCACTTTCATGTGACGGAGCATTTGGGGACACTTTTTGCGGAACTTAATTTCAATTCCCTCCTCGAGCGCTGGCATATCAAAGTGGCCGAGAACGCGAAGCTTGCCGGAGGCGGGCATATTGAGCGCACTGCCAGCCCGGCGGATCTTTCGGCGCAGGTGACGGGTGCTGCGTCAGGTGCTGCGACGCGTCCGCGTCCGGCGGTTCCAGTCGCAGATCAGCCCGTTTCTCCAGCGGTTTTGGCCCCCCTTGCTCCGGGTAAGTTCACCACCGTCAATACGGATGAAGCTTTGGCAGCTCTTTTGAAAAAAATGGAGCGCACCAAGGAATTCGGCTTTGATCTGGAGACCACCTCGCTCAACCCTAGGGAAGCGGAAATTGTCGGCTTCTCGATCTGCTGTGAGCCTTCTGAAAGTTTTTACATTCCGGTCGGTCATCGCGCCACCTCTGAGACGCAACTGGAATTCACGAAAGTTCTGGCTGCCCTGAAGCCTTATCTCGAGAACCCCCGGTACAAAAAAATCGGTCAGAATCTGAAGTACGACTGGAGCATCCTGCTCGCCCAGGGCTTGAAACCTGACGGACTGGGTGCGGATACGATGATCGCCGCTTATGTTCTGAATGCCGAAGGGAGGCTGAACCTTGCTGCACTTGCCGATAAGTACCTCAATTACAAAGTCCTGACCTATGAAGAAGTCTGTGGAAAAGGTAAAGACGCGCTTTGTTTTGATCTCGTCCCGATTTCGCTCGCCACCCGTTATGCCGCTGAAGACGCCTGGGTCGCTTTGATCCTGTGGCACAAACTTCGGGATAAATTGAAAGACGAGCATCTTCTTGAGGTCTTTGCGCGAATTGACATGCCGCTGGTCAGCGTGCTTGCAGGGATGGAAAGCGAGGGCGTCTGCATCGATGTGCCCTGGCTTCAGACCACTTCCAGAGAATTCGGCATAGAGCTGCGGGAACTCGAGACCCGGGTGCAGGCCTTCACTCATGGCCCGCTTAATCTGAATTCGCCCAAGCAGCTGGCGCACCTGCTTTTTGATGAGTTAAAGTTACCCGTGCAGTCCAAGACAAAAACCGGCTACTCGACTGATGCTTCCGTACTTGAGATCCTGGCACCGCTTCATGAAGTTCCGCGGATTCTGCTGGAATACCGCGAAATTTCCAAGTTGAAGGGGACGTATGTCGACCCGCTGCCGGGTCTTCGTGATCCCAAAACGGGCCGCATTCATGCGAGCTTCAATCAGACGGTGACGGCGACCGGAAGGCTCTCGAGCTCGGATCCGAATCTGCAGAATATCCCGGTCCGGACCGAGCGCGGTCAGAAAATTCGCCGCGCGTTCATTCCTTCTGAAGGCTGCGTGTTGATCGCTGTCGATTACAGCCAGATTGAACTCAGGATTCTGGCGCATATGAGCGGGGACCGGGAACTGGTCGCCTCTTTCAAAAAAGGTGAGGATGTTCACCGGCGCACGGCGAGTGAAATTTTTGGCATTGCTCCGGAGAGTGTGAATGATCGGCAGCGTGGAATCGCCAAAGCGATCAATTTCGGTCTGATGTACGGCAAAACCGTTTTCGGCCTCTCGCAGGAGCTGGGCATTCCCCGGCATGAAGCCAAGGACATGATCGAGAAATATTTCACCCGTTATGCAGGCGTCAAAAGGTTCCTTGATCAGCTGATTCTCAATGCACGCGAATGCGGATATTCCATGACCCTGCTGGGCCGCAAGCGTGTACTGCCGGATCTGCAGTCGCGGAATCCCGCCATTCGCAATAATGCTGAGCGCATGGCGATGAATACCCCGATTCAGGGAACGGCCGCGGATCTCATGAAGCTTGCGATGATCGATCTGGAGGATCAACTTACGAAACAGAACTTCCGCGCCAGGATGATCATTCAGGTGCACGATGAAATCGTTCTGGATTGCCCTAAGGATGAGGCTCCGGCGGTCCTGAAGCTCGTGACGGAAGTCATGGAAAGTGCTTTGACGCTCGATGTACCGCTCAAGGTGAATGCCGCACAAGGTGCAAATTGGATGGAGTTATGAAGCCTATGCGAATGTTTCACATTGCTCAAGGCTGGGACTCGATTACGAAGTTCATCTCCACTGATCGTCGACCACGCCCGAATTTTCCGATTTCCCGGCCGTCTCGAAAAATTTTGAAAGTGAAATTCTTGAAATTTGCATAGCGTTCTGTGTGCCAGTTCTGATCCCCAAGCGCGCCCTCAATGAAATAATTCCGTTCAAGGAAATGCAGGATCTCCTGATCAGTTCTTCCGGAAAGCTCGGTTTTCAAGGGTGTTCCGCCTTTTCCACCGTCCCTGATGTAGAGCGAATCGGTAAGATAGGTGGCGCGCAGTGGTATCTTGGGATCATTGTTCAAAAATGCATCCCTGGCTGTTTCAGCGGCACAGGCTTCGAAAAATCCACCACTGAAAATCAGGTTTTTGGCTCGTAGTTTGATCTGATGATCCCCGCCTGATGAGAGCAGGAGATAGTCGGGTTTGTGATCGAGGAAGTATTCGGAGATAAATCTTTTGACCAGAGTGTCTACCAGATAAATGACGACAATTCCTTTGGCTTTGGCTTCTTTAATTCGCTTATTCAGATTCTCTTTGATGCTTAAACTATGATTGAAGTAATTGGATGCATGGGTGACGAAGAGCACTTCATCGGCTTTGAGTTTCTGCCCCGATTTAAGTTTGGGCACTGTATCGACCCAGCTGCTAATGGTATCTTGTTTACAAGGATCAGCTTCGTTTTGCGATAAAGCCTGGGAGACTTCCTCAAATTTCTCGACCGTGCGAATGAGCAGATCTTGGTTGGCGAGTTCCTCCAACGAGTCTGGGGTGGTCGCCAGCACTGAGGCGATTTGAAAAAACCATACGACCAGCAATGAGTTTAAAAAAATCAAAAGCGGCCTCGTTTCAACTCTAACAGTAACACAGGTCGGCGTCGTGACTTGCAATCGGAGGTGGGCGGGAAAGGCGGGAGAGGTTTGCTGCCGGGAATGCGTTTTCGTGTTCAATTAAAACCATTTAAATTCCAATAATTAAGCCGTAAATTCAAATCACTTGCAAATATTCATTAATACTTTACTATTTAAGTTAAGAATAGAAGTGCCTAAATCCTTTGGGAATTTAGCTCTCAATAGATTTGGGTAGCTCTGTATGTACGTATGTTGACGAAGATTCCTGCAGCGCGACTCGCCGTTACGGAATTGAGGTTTGATTATTAATGAAGATGCTTATCTTTGCCGCATCACTGCTTCTCTTCTTTGCTGCTGAAAGAGCGCGGGCAGAGGAGTGTCCCTGGGTGGGCGCGACAGTTACGGTGAACACGCAATCCTTGGCTGCCGGGGACTATGATTGCTCTACCCAGGATATTACAGTTGCGGGTGGGCAGACGCTCACCGTTGGAACTGTAGGAGTCGGTGGAGTGATCCTTCGTGCGAATAGTCTGAATGTGGTCGGGTTAATCAGCGCGGACGGACAAGGGTATGGTGCTGGAGGTCCGGGAAATGGAACGGATCAGTTGAATTGTGGTGGTGGAGCCAGTCATGGGGGCTTGGGCACTTCACCCTTGGCTTGCGGTCACGCAGTGGGTGGCATTGCGGCGGTCTATGGCAGTCAGACACAGCCCACAGCAATGGGTTCGGGAGGTGGCTTGAGTACTTACTATGGTGGACTGCGCAACGGAGGCGGCGCTATTAAGATCGTTTCCAATTCGCTTGCAGTGGGTGGATCGATTACTGCGAATGGTTTAAATGGGCCGGGCGATGGCAGCTATTGTAGTGGCGCCGGTTCGGGGGGCTCGATCTGGCTTGATGTCGGAGCTTTTTCTGGTAACGGCGTAATATCTGCGAATGGCGGGACTTCGCCTCGAAGCACGAATGCAGGTGGCGGCCGAATTGCCATTTACTCTCAATCGAAAACCTACACGGGCAGCGTGACGGCGTCCGCGACGAGCACCGCTGGAGCCGGTACTATCTTTGAAATTTCCAATGGCATGCTGGTATGTACTTACGCATCCACACAGACTGTGAATGCGACTGACTTTGCGAGTAGTACCGTAACCGGAGTTGTTGTCGATAACGGTTGCAATATCACTGTCAGTGGCAACTTAACTGTAAACGGACCAATTATCGTAGGTCAAACCGCAACAGCCGCTCTGACAATTCTTGGAAACACCACGGCCACTCAGGTGGATCTCTACAATGCTGCAACGTTTTCGATTCAAGGTGATTTGTCCATTACCAACACAGTGACGTTGAACAACACTTCTCGTCTCATCCCGTTGGGAAACACGAGTACTGGCTTCGGAACCATTTTGACCGCTCCCACCGTCACTGTTTATTCGGGCGCCTCGATTGATGCGACGGGTACGGGTTATGGCGCGGGAGGGCCCGGAAATGGCTTGGATCAAATTAACTGCGGTGGTGGTGCAAGTCATGGTGGCTTCGGTACTGCGCCCTCTACCTGTGGCGGAGCGGGGAGTACGATCGCCGCGAAGTATGGCAGTCAAACGCAACCTATGGCGCTGGGTTCCGGAGGTGGATATAGCAGTTTCTACGGCGGGATGAGAAACGGTGGCGGAGCCATCAAAATTGTCGCCAATTCGCTTGATGTAAATGGCACTATCAAAGCGAACGGATTGAACGGACCGGGCAATGCCAGTTATTGCAGCGGTGGCGGGTCGGGAGGCTCGATCTGGCTTGATGTCGGCACACTATCAGGTAGTGGGGCCATTTCTGCAGATGGCGGTACCTCACCCAGAAATACCCATGGCGGTGGCGGACGAGTTGCGATTTATTATGTAACGAAAACCCATACCGGAACCGTGAGTGCAGCGGCTACGAGTACTGCAACAGCGGGTACGGTGTTCATGATGTCCAACAATAATTTTCAATGCGTTTCTGCAGTCACTCAAGTGCTGAATGCGACTGATTTTGTGAATAGCACATTGAATGGTTTGGTCGTTGATAACGGATGCAATCTGACGATTAATGGTGTTTTGACTGTGAATGGCTCCATTACCGTGGGACAAACTGGAACTGCAGCGCTTGCAATCAACGGGAATACCACAGCCACACAGGTGGAGCTTTTCAATGCGGCCACTTTCTCGATTCAAGGCGACCTGACTGTCGGTAGTTCGCTGACTCTGTACGGCACCTCTCGTCTTATTCCAGTAGGCAACACAACTACCGGCGTGGGAACGGTTTTGATCGCGCCTACAGTGACAATCGGTGCTACTGCAGCCATTGACAGCAATGGACAAGGGTATGGTGCCGGGGGTCCGGGAAACGGCATGGATCAATTAAATTGCGGCGGCGGTGCAAGTTATGGTGGCTTTGGTACTGCACCCAATACTTGTGGCGCAGCAGGAACTACGATTGCCGCGAAATATGGGAGTCTGACACAGCCCGTTTCCTTGGGCTCGGGTGGGGGCCTTAGTACTCAATATGGCGGAGCCAGAAATGGTGGCGGGGCAATAAAGATAGTGGCAGATTCGCTTGCCGTAAATGGGGCACTTCGATCCAACGGACTCAACGGTCCAGGTACTACCAGTTACTGTAGTGGTGGCGGATCGGGGGGATCAATCTGGCTCGAAGTAGGCACATTGTCAGGCAACGGCCCAATCTCCGCGAACGGCGGCACTTCGCCCCGTTCCACAAATGCTGGAGGAGGGCGAATTGCAATTTATTATCAGACAAAAACTTACACGGGTTCAGTAACTGCTTCTGCAACCAGTACCGCAACCGCTGGCACCGTTTATATGATGCGAAGTGGAAAATACATCTCACCGGTCATGGACTTCGGCTCATCTGCGATCAGCTATGAGACTCTGGCTTACACGGCGACCACACCCACGACTTCAAGTGTGAGCGTGGATATTCGTGCGGGCAATACGTTGTCTCCGGATGGAAGTTGGACGGGATGGAGTACGATCATCAATGGCGGCAGTCTTGCCGCATTTGTAGGAAACCGCTATCTGCAATATCGGGCAACGTTGGGTTCCGAGGATGCAAGTAAACCCTCTTTGGATTCAATTACGATCAATACACCATCTTGCTACAGCACCGGCTCTTACTATTACGTGAAGACCAGCTCAATAAACCAATTTAAGTACGCGCGCAGCAATACGCTTTCGAATGTTTTAATCACAAGTTCCCAGCCGGGAAGTACCGCGCTCAAGTCCCTCGTAAGTTTTGATGGCGGCAGTACTTGGAAAAAACATAACGGCACAACCTGGATTGATGCGGCCGGAGGCGTGAGCACGGTTGGAACCATGGGCAACACGATAGCAGATCTTTCAACCGGATTGACGGGCTATACGTTTGGCGCAAGCGAACCCACTTTGGATTTTGCGTTCGGACTTGAAACGGATTCCTGCAGCGCGACTCCGTCGATTACTGAGTTGAGGTTTGATTATTAATCCATGCTCTGTGCCTACTGCCTGGCACTGGATGTTGTTCTCGACCTGCCCGGAGCTTCGGGCTCAGGGTTTGAAAAAAACGATTTTGCCTTTTGTTCTGAAATCGCAGGATATCGCAGCAGAAGTGTGGAAACAGGGCCTCCGCTCGCGCTGGAGAGACTTGGTCGCTCAGTCCTGAGTACCAACGCTTCGCCCGAAACCTCTTTGCAACGGGCCCGAAGCTGCTGGAGCAGTCGTTCAGTCAGGCGAACTTCAAGGTCGTACATACGTCTTTTGGCATCGGCAATTTCAAAGAGTGTTTTGAAATCGATGAAGTCATCCCATCCCAGGGCCGAAACCTTCCTTGAATCGCGTGGCGCAGGTGTTGCCGCTCTTTCATAAATTTCGAGCTGAGCGTGTTCAAACCCGATCCGTTCGTAGGCGCGCTGAATCCCAGTAGGTGAAAATTCCAGAAATCCTGGCAACAGATCGGTGGGCGAGTCGTAGCCCATTTTGCGGATCCAGTTGACTTGCTTTGGGCCGAGAACTCCAGCGATCTTTTCTGCCATGACGATCTTGCCCGCATTGTAGGCTCCATCGGCAACGAGGAGTTTGATGAGAGAACCGTTATGAAGTTTACCTGTGGCCCAGATCCCGGCTTTTTTCAGCGTCGCAAAGGTAGCAGTGGTGGCCTGATCAGCAAGCAGAGACATGCCTTCGTAAGTCAGTGCCGATAATGCGATAGCGGCTCCGGCCGTCATCCAGTAAGCTCGTTTTTTCGCTCCGGACTTGAGCTCGCCCAAAGTCTGCGCAAGCTCTGCGGCAGTCTCTCGCCTTTCGCCTGCAAAATACTGCCGTTTGAGCAGAAGGATTTCAGTCTCACGGGAACTGCTGGGGCATTCGAGTTTCAGCTGATCGGGGGCGAAGGAGTTTGCAAATGCAGGAACTGAAGTTCCGGTGATCAGAATCGAGATCAAAACGAGAGTGGCCCAGCTCTTTCTCATACTGATTAATCTTCAATACCCATGCCATGAAAGTCCGGCGGTTTACCTGGCAAGTGTCTGTTATTAATGGTTTTTCCTGCTGGTTTGAGGCGGGCTTCAAGAGGTGGTGACCACGAACTGGGCACTTGCTCACCAAAACTGCCGTCCCAGTGTCCCCAGGCTGGGAGGGCAGTTTTGGCAAGTTCATCTCTGCGGACGAATTTGCGAATAAGGAGAACAGTTATTCCTGATGAGTATAATATTTATGGGTTGCGCCAACCTCGTGGTGTCGTTCTGGCTATTTTGTTCGGTTTGATACGGCGCGCATCTGGATTTTTACATCAAAAAATCGAAATTTCACGGCATAGCCCTTGCTCAATGCCCCCGCAGATAGCGTAGTCCTCACCACCTAACTTTTGGGAGAGAAAAGAATATGAACGGTACAATCACAGCATTCCTGATCAGTCTTTCACTGCTTGGGAGCCTGAGCGCCCAGGCTGATGAACGATTTATCTCAGACAACTTTGCTCGTAACTTGAGAGGAGGCCAGGCGATCGATGTGATGCGGGATCTTCGAATTGGCGGAGGACGGATGCGAATCAACTCCGTATTTGTTGTCGCTTCAACTGAAAGGGGGAGAGGGACTCTTGAACTCGTCGCAAACGGGAGAACTGTTTTCAGCAAACAGATCGGAGTATTTTTTGAATCCGTGCAAATTCCGGTGAACTCCTTTGTCGGTAGAGAACTGAGAAGCCTGCAGGTGGTCTTCAGAGGAGATTTCAATCTGGCCATGTTAGGCGCCTCGACCGAGGATGACTTCGGTGGACCTGGCGGTGGTTATCCGGGCGGTGGAGGTAATGGTGGTGGACACGGTGGGCCCGGCGGCGGTCACCCGGGCGGTGGCTTTCCTCCTCCCCGTCGTTAAATTGAAATTAAATCCAAACTAATAAACGGGTCAGCCTGAAAAGCTTGGCCCGTTTTCATTTTTACAGCGTCTTCTCAAAATCCCTCAACGCCTGCAAATAGCGGCCGGAACGAATTGCTTCAGTGGCCGGAACTTTTGCTTCAGCGATTGTCTGCCGGATCACTGTTCTGGCTTCGTCAATTCGTTTCGCGGCCTTGAGAGTTTTGGCGTAAAGTAAAGCAGAGCGCAATCGGTTATCGCCGTACGAGCTCTTAAGGGCTTTTTGGCCCAGGGGAATCGCAGCAGAGACATCGTCCAGTTTGAGCTTCATCGAGGCATGAGCGTAGTAAAAGGTGAACTCTTCAGGGTAGCGCTGTTCCAGTTGGGTGTAAACCGCGTCGGCTTCGGCTTGCCGGCCGGATTTCCAAAGGCAGTAAGCCCGCTCCAAATTCCTTCCGCGTTCAGTCGCAAGGTCTTTTTTTGCGTGTTGGATTTCCTTTTTCAACTGCTCTGCTGCTTCGGACCAGACTTTTTTGGCAAGATCAGCCTGTCCGGTCTCTTCGTAAGCCTCAGCAAGCATTCCCTGAACATCGGTCAGGGTTGCTTCGGCGCCTTTGAGTGATTCAGGTTTAGCGATCAATGCTGAAGCGGTTGCAATGAGGTCCTGCAGAGTTTTGCGTTTTCCATTTTTGTTTCCATTTTCTTCAAAGAGTTCGGCAAGAAGTTGCCGGTTTTCGAGAGAACCCAAAGAGGAGGGAAATTTGCGAAGCGATTCCTCCAGTTTGGCCTGAAGTCCGGTCTTGTTGCCGGCTTTGAGTTTTCCGATTTCAGCCAGCAAGAGCTGCTCTTGTTTTGAGGGGACCAGTTTCAGATGCGAGATCGCCTGTTCGTATTCACCTTTTTCGAGATGCATCAAGCCCCGGCGTTCATGGGCATCGGGAGAGCCACTGAGTTTGAAAATGGGATCGTTGCGCCATTTCCAGGCTAAGGTCATTTCTTTTTCAAAGACATCGGCCGGTCGGAAGCCCGCAAAGCGGGAGATCTCTTCACTGTCGGGGGTGGCAAAAAGGATGGTCGGGTACCCAGCTATCTTATGCTGCTCCTTCATTGCCCACGAGGCCTCGGAATCCGCATCCAGCTTCAAAAGGACGAAATTCTTCGCTGCGGCCGCGAAAGAGGGAGCTGAGAAAACATCGCTGTCGAGCAGGTTGCAAGGGGGGCACCAGATCGCGAAAAAATCAATGAGCAGAGGCTTCTTTTCTTTTTTTGCAAGAGCGAAGGCTTTTTCCGGATCGTTCAGAATGAACAGCTTTGATTCACCTGCTGGAGCGCCCATGGCCTTTTCCTTCTGTTTGGAGTTCAGGTTTTTCTTTTCGAGCTCAGGTTTTTTGCGGGTGACGGCAGGGAGCTTTCCTTTGACCTGGTGGTTTTCGCAAAACGTGTTGGCTTCATCGCAAAGGTAGAGACTGACGGTGAATTCGGTTTCCGTGTCGGTTGCCTGAGGAACAAAAACCACACTCGTTTTTGTTTTTGCGGAGGGCTTCAACTTCTCGCCTCCTTTGTTGCCTCCGGTGATCTGCAGCCAGGCGGGGGCTTCCTGATTGAAGTGAGTCGTCGCGGGAGGGGAGGCAATGACCTGAAAGGTTCCTGCTCTTTCTTGGATCGCAAGAGTGAAGTCCGGAGCCATCATGGTCGCCGCAATAGCGTAAGTCGCTAAAGACGTGCTGAGAAGAAACTGAATTCCAACGAGCGAAAGAAGAGGCATGGTTTTTATTAGCCGATGGCGAATCGATCGGCAAGCCCAACGGAAATAACGGTTTAACGCTCCTTTTCATTATGGTAACCAAAGGCATGATTCGCTCCGTCGTCGTCAGTCCCTTCCAGGTGAATTGCTGGGTTCTCGCTTGCCCGAAGACCGGCCTGGCTGCTGTCATTGATCCGGGTGATGACGTCAGTGACATCCTCCGTGAGTTGGAGGAAATGGCTCTCGCCTTAAACAGGCCGGTCCAGGTAAAATTCCTTTTGCATACCCACGCGCACCTCGATCATTTCGGCGCGACTAGGGCGCTGTACGAGTCTTTAACCTCGGAGACTTCCGGACCAAAGACACCCGCTTCGCCCGGTTTGAAGACCCCTGAGATCGCGCTTCATGCCGATGATGAAAGGCTCTGGGGCGAGCTGCTTTCGCAAGGCCGGATGTTCGGGCTTGATTTTGAGCCCCCTATCCCGGTTACCCGGCATATCAAGGACGGCGAGGAACTTGAACTCGGTGAGCTGCGCCTCCTGGCACTCCATACGCCCGGGCACAGTCCCGGTGGCATGTGTTTTTATCTTCGTCCAAATCCTGAGCTGAAGATCAAAGAAACCGTTTTTTCGGGGGATACCCTTTTCCAGGGGAGCATCGGAAGAACTGACCTTTGGGGAGGCAATCTGGAAACGCTTCTTCAAAGCATCCGCCAGAAGCTCTGGAAACTTCCCGATGTGACCCGTGTTTGTTCGGGGCATGGTCCAGATACCCAGATCGGCGCGGAAAAACTCGGAAACCCTTTTGTCCCGAAAACCTGAGCCGAACTTATGACCACTCGTCCTCTGAAATTCACACTCGAGAAAGCTCTGCCTGATGCCCAAGGTACGCCGCGCGCCCGTGCCGGGCGAATCGAACTCCAAGGCTCAAACGGCAAACCTCATGAAATACTCACCCCCGTTTTTATGCCTGTCGGTACCGTGGGAAGCGTGAAAGCCATGACCACCGAGGAGGTCCGGGGGGCCGGCGCGCAGATCATCCTGGGAAATACCTATCATCTTTATCTCAGGCCCGGACATGATCGCGTGGAGAGGTTGGGGGAACTCCAGAAGTTCATGAACTGGAATGGACCGATTCTGACTGATAGCGGCGGATTTCAGGTTTTCTCGCTTGCGGCCTTGAACAAGATTGATGATCAGGGAGTGACCTTTCAGTCACATATTGACGGCAGCTCGCATCGGTTCACTCCGGAGCTTTCGATGGATATCCAGAAAAAACTTGGCAGCGACATCGTCATGGCCTTTGATCAATGCCCGCCTTATCCGGCCAAGCCCGAGGAAGTTCAGGCAGCGATGCAGCGGACCTTGCGTTGGGCGGAGCGGGGGCTGGACTTCCCGTTGAAGGCCCATCAGGCAAGATTTGGAATTATTCAGGGGGGGCTTTATCAGGAACTGCGCGTCCAGGCGGCGCGCGAGATGACCCGGCTTCCCTTTGACGGTTTCGCGATCGGGGGGCTTTCCATTGGCGAAACTCCCGAACTCATGCAGAAGATGGCATATTTTACCGCGCCGCTTCTACCTTTGAACCAGCCCCGGTACCTCATGGGGGTGGGGCGACCGGAGGATCTGGTAGAGGGGGTTCGGGCCGGGATCGACATGTTCGATTGTGTGATGCCCACCCGTAATGCCCGCAATGGGCAACTCTTCACGAGCCGGGGCAAGGTGAACATCAAAAACGCCAAGTATGCCGATGATCCAGGCCCTTTGGATCCGGAATGTCCTTGCGATGCGTGCACAAAATATTCACGAGCGTACCTCCGTCATCTCTTTATTTGCGGCGAAGTTCTGTCCGCCCGACTCAACACGTTGCACAATCTGACCTTCTATCTTGGCCTTATGTCTCAGATGAGAAACGCGATTTTGGAAAATCGGTTTGACGATTGGGCTAATTCTTTCTATATAAAATCAAGAGCCTAATTAAATTCGCTGCATTGCACAGCGGTGTTGAACTGGGACTAACCTTCTAAAAAGGGCAACTATGCGCATCAAAATCTTCGAACTGATTGTGACCCTCAGCTGTTTTGCGACCTCCGCGTTCGCAGAAACCCCGCTCCCCGCCGGCGGAGCAGTCCCTGTCGGGGCACCTCCTCAGCCTGGCATTGGCGGAATGCTCGTACCGTTTATCGCGATGTTCGCGGTGGTTTACTTCCTGATGATTCGCCCGCAGCAGAAAAAGATGAAGCAGCAGCAAGCTATGCTTTCCTCTTTGCAGACTGGCGATGAAGTCATCACGAACTCCGGAATCATCGGACGGATTGCCGGCATGACGGAAAAAGTGGTCACGCTTGAGATTTCTGACGGGGTCAAAATCAAGATCCTCAGAAGTCAAGTCGGACAGGTCGTCAAAGGCCAGATCAAGGACTTACTTTAATTCAACTGTTTGTGAGCTGCAGTCGGCTCAACTTCTCGTGGAGAAATCCAAATTATGACACGTAGCTGGTGGGGAAAAGTCCTTCTTCTCGCGTTTGTTACTATCTTGTCGGTCGTTTATGTTTATCCGACCGTCGCCAACCTGAATCTGGAGACCACTAAATTTCCTTTCAAGCAGAAGATCAATCTGGGGCTCGATCTGCAGGGTGGCTTGTACATGGTGCTCGGTGTGGACTTCAATAAAGTCTTCAAAGAAAGTATCGACCGTCAGGGAACGAGCCTTCAGGCTCGCCTGAAGGAAAAAGGTGTTCAGGTAACCGGATTAAAAACGGTTCAGGAAAACGTGGCAGTCGATGATCCTCGGGCACATATCGAATTTGATCCTGCCAAGCGGGAGGAAATTTATCAGCTTGTGAAAAAAGAGTATTGGACTCTGCGTCTTACAGACGAAAAGCCGGGCGTCCTGGAATTCGGGCTTTCGCATGAATTCCGCACCGAAATTCGCGACCGCACGCTTAACCAGAGCATCGAAGTGATTCGAAACCGTATTGATGAGTTCGGTGTATCCGAGCCATCCATTGCAAGCCAGGGCACTGACCGCGTCGTGGTTGAGCTTCCGGGTGTTAAGGATGTGAATCGCGCCAAGGATTTGATTGGGCGTACTGCCCGCCTCGAATTCAAAATCGTTGATGATAAAACAATGAACGACGAGCAGGTTTCCTCGCTCGTTCGCGAGCTTGAGAAGAATAATAATATCGTTTACAAAGAAGGCTCAAAATTCTCCGAATACGTCGCCAAGCTGAACGCGGCCGCTCAAGGCAAAATCGCGGAAGGCTCTGAAATCGCTTTTGCCCGTGAAAAGAATGTCGCCGGTCAGGAGACCAGTCGTATTCCCTATCTGCTCTTCTCGAAAGCTGAAGTGACGGGGGATGATCTTCAGGACGCGAACGTCAATATCGATCCCGAAAACCAGAGACCCAATGTCTCGTTCTCGTTGAACCCCCGGGGTGCCTCCCAGTTCGAAAAGCTGACCGGAGATAATATCGGCAAGCGTTTGGCAATCGTGCTCGACAACATCGTTCATTCGGCACCGGTGATTCAAAGCCGGATCGGTGGCAATGGCCAGATCACGCTCGGTCAGGGCGATCCGGAAGGTCTGATGAAGGAAGCCAAAGATCTTGCGATCGTACTGCGAGCAGGAGCGCTGCCAGCCCAGCTTGAATTTCTTGAACAGAGGGTCGTGGGACCTTCTCTCGGTCAGGACTCAATCAACAAAGGAGCCCTGGCAAGTCTCATTGGAAGTCTTGGGGTATTTTTTTTCATAGCGTTTTATTACCGGGTCAGTGGAACGATTGCCGCGTTTTCCCTGCTTTTGAACGTTCTCTTTGTTCTGGCGACGCTGGTGGGTCTGGAAGCAACTCTGACTTTGCCCGGTATCGCTGGTATCGCTTTGACCGTGGGTATCGCAGTGGACTCGAATGTCGTCATTTTCGAGCGTATTCGAGAGGAATTGCGATTGGGTAAGAAGCCCCATGGCGCAATCGAGGCGGGCTTTCAGAAAGCCTTCAGGACCATTCTGGATGCCAACGTCACCAATGCGGCTGCTGCCGTTGTGCTGTTGATGTATGGCACCGGGCCGATCAAAGGCTTCGCGGTCACGCTTCTTATCGGTATCGTCACCACGCTCTTTACCGCTGTCTTTGTCTGCAGGCTAGCCTTTGACGCCTACCTGAGATGGATGGAAAATCGTAACGTTCAAAGTATCAGTATCTGAGCAGGAGAGGAAAACACATGTTTCAAATCATTCGTTCAGGGACTCAGATTGACTTCGTAGGCAAACGGCATCTTTGGGTCGGTATTTCGATAGCAATGATTGCCTTGACTGTCGTTCTCTTCTTCACCAAGGGATTGAATTACGGCATCGATTTCACAGGGGGTGCTGAAGTACAGGTCCGCACACCAGCGGACTGGGATATCAGCAAAGTCCGTTCGGAGTTGGATAAGGCAGGAATCAAAGGTCTTCGCGTGCAGGAGATCGGTGACCCGCTTGCACATGAGTTCCTGGTGAAGGCGCAGGGTGATGATACTTCACTCAACCAGGTTTCCATGCAAATCGAAGGCGCGTTGGCCAAGACATTAAAGCCGGGCGAATTCGAGATCCAACGCGTGGACGTGGTCGGTCCCGCCGCAGGCAGCTCCCTGCGTATGAGCGGTTTTTTATCCATGTTCTATGCCCTGCTCTGTATTTTGATCTATGTCACAATCCGCTTTGATTACCGTTATGCACCTGGTGCGGTCATCGCGCTTTTTCACGACATTGTGATTACTCTGGGGGTATTCATTATCTTTCAGAAGCAGTTTGATCTTCAGATCCTCGGAGCCCTGCTGGCTCTCATCGGTTACTCGAATAACGACACGATCATCGTCTTCGACCGTATTCGCGAGACCACCCAGCAGCATCCGGAACTGACCATCGAGAAAGCCGTCAACCGCGCAGTGAACGAGACTTTGGGGCGCACGATCCTGACATCGACCACAACCTTCATCTCGGTCTTCGCTCTATTTCTGATTGGTGGGAAGGTTATTCATGATTTTGCGTTTACGCTTCTGATCGGCATTGTGATCGGGACTTATTCGTCGATCTTCATCGCCAGTTCGCTGATGATTTTCATGACCCACTATCAGGAGCGCAGGAACAAGGCTCTTTTGAATCCGCAAAAAGCCTGAACTTTTGCGTTCAATGCAACCTCGGGAATGGAAGCCTCGGCTAAATCTTGAGGTTTCCGGCGCGTCTGAGTCAACGATCTCTGAGTTGAGCCGCGAGACGGGCCTTTCGCCTGTGACGGTTCGCGTCTGCCTGATGCGAGGACTGAACTCGGCTGTTTTGATCGAGCGTTTTTTGAATCCACGTCTGGACGGCCTGACTCCGGTGGGTTCGATCAAGGATATGGATTTGGCTTTGGCCCGGCTTTCCAAAGCACGAGCTGCGGGCGAACTCATCCGGGTCCATGGTGATTACGATGTGGACGGAACCTCCGGAGCGGCATTGCTTGCCTGGATTCTGCGGGATTTCGGCTTTCGCTTTGATGTGCGTCAACCCGATCGCTTTCGTGACGGCTACGGCCTGAATGTTCGAGCAGTGGACGAAGCCAAAGAAGCAGGTGTGCAGGTCTTGTTAACGGTGGATTGCGGAATCACGAGCTTTGATGCGGCCCGACGTGCGGCGGAGCTTGGAATTGATCTTTTGATCGTCGATCACCATCAACTGGACCCTGCTCGCGGTTTGCCCCAGGCAGTCGCAATCATTAATCCCCAGCGCTCAGACTGCACAAGCGGGCTGAAGCAGCTCTGTGGATGCGGTCTTGCATTTTTTTTAGCCGTTGCCCTTCGATCGCGGGGACGCGAGGAGGGGTGGTTTCAGGGGTGCCAGGAGCCGAATCTCAAGCAGCATCTGGATCTGGTTGTCATGGCGACTTCGGCAGATATGGTGTCGTTGACTGGAGACAATCATATCCTGGCTCGACAGGGTCTCGAGGTCCTCAAAAGTTCCGCGAAACCGGGCATTCAGGCGCTCCTCAAAGTTGCGGGCGTGGATCTTTCGACGATCAGCCCAGGTGATCTCGGATTTGTGATTGCACCTCGGATCAATGCCTCAGGAAGAATGCGCTCGGCCAGCCTCGCTTTTGAGCTCCTGACGACCGAAGACCCTGTACGGGCCATGGAACTTGCGCAAACGCTCGAAAAGGTGAATGCCGAGCGCGCCACTCTTCAGAACCAGATCTGGGATGAGGTCCGGCAGCGGGTGGAGCAAGGGATAGCCGACGGGCGCTTCCAGCACGGGATCGTGGTCGCCGATGAGCGGTGGCATGAGGGTGTTGTGGGGATTGTGGCTTCCAGAGTGACCGAAACCTTCAGGCGTCCTGCTGCCGTGATAGCCATTCGGGATGGAATCGGTAAGGGAAGCGTTCGTTCCTTTGCGGGGAAGGATGTGCTTTCAGCGCTCAGGGCCTCAGCCAGCCACCTGGCTGGCTTTGGTGGGCACAAGCACGCAGCAGGTCTGTCTTTATTGCCAGCCAATGTAGATTTATTCGCCCGGGAATTTGACGCAGCTCTTTCAACTCTGGAGGAGGATGCTGCATCCAAGCCTTTGCTGATTGAAGGTGAGTGCTCACTCCATGAGCTCAATCTGGATACCCTGAGGGAACTTGAGAGAATGGGGCCTTTCGGCCCTGGAAATCCTGAGCCAGTTTTTGTCTTTCGCGCCTCAATTAAAACACAGCAGATCTTGAAAGGGCGTCATCTGAAATTTGTCTTGGACTCCGTGCCATCGGCTGACTCGGTCTTGCCAGGTGCAGCAATGAGCTTTGAAGCAATCTGGTTTCATGCCGTGGAGCGTCCCGATTGTCCTGTTCTCGGCGAAGTCCGTGACTGGGCAGGTGTTCCTGAAATCAACCGCTTCCGGGGACGAGTAACTCCGACCATCCGTGTTCGCGATTCGCGTCTCATTTCAGAATAGGTAGAAAAGAAATCCTCAGCGCAGCTTGATCTTGCCCAAGGCAGACAGTATATTCTCAGGATTATCATTCGGTTTCTTGGGGACCTTTGGGGGGCATGATGGGGATTTCAAATTTTTCGAAAAACGTTTCTGCTTTGATCGTTCTGTTCTTGATCGGCGTACCGGCCAATGCCGCGCTTCAGATTTCCCGGTCGGGTGCGCATGTTCCCGGCCAGGTAATTGTCAAGCTCAGGGACGTCGCGCCTGGCAAACGCATTCAGGCTCATGCTATTTCCGTTCTGCAGAACGCGGCGGGCGAAGATGCGGTTGTGGATTTTGTCCCCCTTGAGATGGCTCCTTCTGTTTTCAAAGTCAGTCTTGCATCCGACAGTCTTCTGGATGCCGCGATTCGCGCCCTCAGGTTGGATCCCTCTGTCGCGGCGGCGGAACCCAATATCATTTTCCACACTTTTGAAGATCAGACTCCCGGTCAGACCCCCAATGATCCCGATTTCGGAAAACTCTGGGGTATGAAGAACACCGGGCAGCCGGATGCTACGGGCCAGGTGGGCCGGGCAGGTGCGGATATCAATGTTCTTCCTCTCTGGAATCAGGGCTTCACAGGTAATCGGAAGGTTCTTGTCGGCGTAATTGATACCGGTGTTGACTGGACTCATCCTGATTTGATTGAAAATATTTACACGAATCCGGGCGAAGCCGGAGAGCTGAGTGCCAATGGAATCGATGATGATGGCAACGGACTTATCGATGACGTTCACGGCTGGGACTTCGAGAGTAAATCCAAGAACTCGAACGACGATAATGGGCACGGCAGCCATGTCGCGGGAACGATTGGCGCCAGCGGCAACAACGGTGTAGGCGTGGCGGGTGTCAACTGGCAGGTTTCCATATTGCCGATTAAATTCCTGGATGCCCAAGGCTCCGGTTCGCTCCAAGGTGCAATCGATGCGATTGAGTACGCCAAGAAGATGAAAGTAAGTATCATCAACGCGAGCTGGGGGGGGAATCAGTTCTCCCAGCTCTTAAGCGATTCCGTCAAATCAACGGGTGATGCGGGAATCATATTTGTCGCCGCTGCCGGAAACGACAGTTCTGATAACGACACTGCTGGCTCCTATCCCGCAGGCTTTGGTCATCCCAATATCATTGCGGTCGCGGCAACCGACAATCAGGACAATATTGCCAAATTCTCCAACTTTGGCCGCAAAACAGTCCATGTGGCGGCTCCGGGAGTCAAGATCCTCAGCACGACCAAAAATGGAGCCTATGCGGTTTTGAGCGGGACATCGATGGCATCCCCTCATGTGGCTGGAGTTGCAGCACTGCTTTTATCTCTGCGGCCCGAGTGGGATTATGCCACCCTCAAAGAGCGCCTGATTAGAACCAGTGATCCGATGCCATCTTTGTCCCGCAAGGTCCTGAGCAAAGGCCGGGTCAATGTGATGAACGCGCTGAACGACGTGGTGCCGCCTTCTAATGAGCCCGATGAGTCGCTTTGGCGGGATGTCGCCAATGTTATTGAATCAGATCATCCTTATTTGGAGAGGCAAAATCAGACCTTCGCAATCTCAGTACCGGGAGCCAAATTCATTCGCGTTCATTTTGAACGGATCGATATGGAAAAAGGATTCGATTCGGTGAGGCTTGAAACCTCGACGGGAGTCGTTGTTGAGAAACTCACCGGTAAATTCAGCGATTATATGACCGATTACGTCATCGGGGATTCTGCCGTGATTCGCTTGACCTCGGATCTGAGCGTTCAAGGGTATGGCTTCAAAGTCGATCGGATTCAGGTCATCGAATGAAGCAGGTCCATTTCATTGATCTGGCAGTCATCGGGATTGTTTATATCAGTGGAATGATCTGTACTTTGGGCTCGCCGGCAGTTGCAACAGAGGCCCCCTCAAAGCATGTCCTGGCGACTGTTCCGAAGGATGCTCCGACGGACCGTCCTGCCGCTGCACAGGTCAGTCCTGTCGCACCGGAGGTTCAACTGGCAGGCCCTACGCCGCGATCTCTACCCAGTCTGACTCCTCTGCAGTCCAAACAGCTGTCAAAAGAGTTTGTCCAGGCGTTGAGAACTGAACTCAAGGCGCTTGAGCATCGGCAGAGATTCGAGTTCAAGGAACTCAGGGCTTCTCAATCGGCACGGCTCAAGGAATGGCAGAAACAGCAAAACGTCGAACGACGGAAGTACTTTATCGAAAATCCGCATGGTCCAGATCGCCGGGCCTATGTTCAGGACCTCATGCGACGTCGCAAAGCTTTCATTGCCATGATGAAAAGCGAAGAAAAGCAGCGGGTACAGGAACAGTTGGTGCGTGCTCAGGCCTTGAAAAACGACCAGGTTTCCCGTTTGAAGGAATTCGAAGAGGCGCTTAAAAAAAATGAAGTGCCACCCAATCGCCTTTGGCCACAGCCCGGCCATTAAGCGCCGCAATCGGCCATAGGCCATAGGCCGTAGCGAGCCCGTTGATTACGAGCGCACGCGCTCCACACTGATGATCCCTTTTTTACCTTCCAGTGAACTCGTGACCTTCTGAAGCTGGGAAATATCGGATACTTCCATATCAAAGAGCGCAATGGCTTTCTTGTCTTTGGTCGTACGAATGTGAGCGGACGAAATGTTGACCCCGCAGGATGTGATTGCTTGTGACATCATCGCCAGCTGTCCCGGCTCATCGGAAGACAGTACCCGAATTTTAACATGGCTCTTGGCATTGGCCTGCATCGTGGCGTTCCATTGGACATCGATCTTGCGTTCCTGATCATTGTCCAGAGCCTTGGTGCAGGTCGTGGTGTGCACGGTGACACCGCGGCCGCGGGTGATGAAACCGACGATGCTGTCACCGGGGAGGGGATTGCAGCAGCGTCCGAAACGGATCAAAACGTCGTCCAGATTGTCGACAATGATTGCATTGCGGGACTCTGAACGCCGCCGGTTATTGGTGAAAACTTTCTTTAAAAAGCTCTCGTCTTCGGCTTTCCCCAATTTGTTCTGCTCCTGGGGAGCGACTTTATGCTTCTCCAGAACCTCTTTGGAAACGAGGAAAGGCAGAACATTTTCGGGCAAAATGCGTCCGTAACCCACCGCAACGAAAAGTTCATCGGGGGTGCGGACACTGAGTTCCTGTGCGGCTTTGAGGAGTTCGTTGGATTTCTCCACTTTGGAGAGTGAGACCGAATAGGTTTTCAGTATTTTGTCGAGAATCGATTTGCCGAACTCGCGTGAACGTTCACGTTCCTGGGTTTTGATGAATGCCCGGATCTTGGCTTTGGCGCGCGAACTGCGAACCACCTTGAGCCAGTCCTTGGAGGGGCTTTGGGATGGAGAGGTGACGATCTCGATCGTATCTCCGGATTTGAGCCGGTATTTGAGCGGGACAATCTTCCCGTTGATCTTGGCCCCGACGCATTTGTTGCCGACATCCGTGTGGACGGAGTAGGCGAAGTCCAGCGGTGTGGAACCATGGGGGAGTTGCTTGACCTCTCCTCTGGGGGTGAAGACGAAAACGTCTTCTGCAAAGAGGTCGATTTTGACTGTTTCCAGAAATTCGTTCGGATCCGAAAGGTCTTTGTGCCACTCGAGCAGACGATTGACCCACTCCACGTTTTCACGCGAACGACTGTCAAAACGGCCTTCCTTGTACTTCCAGTGCGCGGCGATTCCGCCTTCGGCGGTCTGGTTCATTTCCTGTGTGCGGATCTGGATCTCGACGCGTTCGCCGTGAGGGCCGATCACGGTCGTATGCAAGGATTGATAACCGTTGGCCTTGGGCATGGCGATGTAATCTTTGAACCGACCAGGAACCGGCTTGTAGGTCGCGTGGATCACGCCCAGTGATTTGTAGCATTCTGTAATGTTGTCGACGAGGATCCGGAACGCGATGATGTCGTAGACCTGATCGAAGTCCACTTTCCTGCGTTCCATCTTGTTGAAGATGGAATAAAAGTGCTTGGCCCGGCCGGCGACCGAAGCCGCGATATCGTATTCCTTCAGCTTCTCATCGATGATGTCGCAGACTTCATCGGTGTATTTGAGCCGGTCACCTTTGGTTTTGGAAACTTTCTGGGCGAGTTTGTAATAGACGTCCGGGTGCAGATAGCGCAGGCAGAGGTCTTCGAGCTCGGCTTTGATGCTGCCCATACCCAGGCGATTGGCAATCGGTGCGTAAATATCGAGGGTTTCCTGCGCAATGATCTTCTGTTTATGCGGCGCCAGGTGCTCGAGCGTGCGCATGTTGTTCAGGCGGTCCGCGAGTTTCACGAGGATCACGCGGATGTCCTTGGCCATGGCCAGGATCATCTTGCGGAAATTTTCGGCCTGCTTTTCCTCGGAGGTCTTGAACGTCATCTGCGAAAGTTTGGTGACGCCGTCCACCAGGTCCGAAACATCCTTGCCAAATTCCTTGTCCAGCTGTTCGAGTGTGGCGTGCGTGTCTTCGACCGTGTCATGCAAAAGACCGGTGGCGATACTTGCAATATCCAGCCTGAGATCAGCCAGGGTCTGCGCCACTTCGATCGGATGGATCATGTAGGGCTCGCCGCTTGAACGCAGCTGGCCCCGGTGGCTTTCTTCGGCGAAGCTGTAGGCTTTTTTCACCAAGTCGAGTTTTGCATCCGGGAAATAACTGGAGATGGTCTCGCAAATCGATTGAAGAGTTGCTGCCTTCAGTTTGGGCATCCGCTCACTGCTCTCTGGAGAGCTGCGTACTCACGGCCGCTCGCAGTTCTTCGTATGCGCGATCGAGGGAGTCATTGATGACGACAAGATCGAATTCATTTTTACGGTCCATCTCCGCTTTGGCATTGCGGAGGCGCTTGAGAATGGTTTCTTCCTTGTCCGTACCCCGGGCGCGCAGACGCTGCTCCAGAACTTGGAGACTCGGGGGCGAGATGAAAACGCTGAAACAATCTTTCGGGAACGTTTTGCGCAGGCTGGCCGCGCCCTGGACGTCAATATCGAGCAGGACGGAATAGCCGTCCTGGAACGCCTCTGAAACGAAGCGCTTGGAAGTGCCGTAATAATTACCGTGGACCAAGGCCCATTCCGCAAATTCGTCGCGCTCGATTCCCGCTTTGAAATCCGCTTCTTTCAGAAAGAAGTATTCACGACCATGAGTTTCCTGTCCGCGCGGCAGGCGAGTAGTGGAGGAAATCGACAGCTTGATCATCTTGATATCTTTGAGCAGGCGTTCGCATAAGGTGGTTTTCCCTGCTCCGGACGGCGCTGAAATAACGATGAGCTTGGTCATACGGGAGGTGAAGACGGTGCATGAGCAAGGGCGAACTCACTCATTTTCCGAAATTTCGCAATCCTTTCTGCAGACAGTTTTCTCGTACTTCTGGTTTTACCTGTTTTTAAGAGGGGCTCCAGATTTTTTATCAGCGCTTCCCCAAGCAGGTTATAAGCGGCCGGCCAATCCCGGTGGGCGCCGCCCTTGGGTTCCGGAATGATTGAATCAATGACCCCGAATTTAAGCAATTCCTGAGGCCCAAGCTTCAGGCGTTCACTGGCCTGCTCCGCGAGTCCCGAATTGCTCCAGAGAATGGAAGCACAGCTTTCGGGAGAGATGACGGAATAAATACTGTATTCCTGCATCAGGACGGTATTGCCCACGCCCAAAGCGAGTGCACCGCCGGAGCCGCCTTCGCCGATCACGACACAGACGACTGGGACATTCAGGCTGAACATGGAGTGGATGCTTTCAGCGATGGCTTGCGATTGCCCACGCTCTTCGGCTTCGATACCGGGATAGGCTCCTGGGGTATCTATGAAAGTCAGTACCGGCATTTTCAAACGATCGGCAAGCGCCATGAGCCGCATGGCTTTGCGGTAGCCTTCAGCCCTGGCCATTCCGAAGTTGCGTTCCATCTTCTGCTTGGTGCTGCGGCCCTTTTGGTGGCCCAAAATCATGACAGACATACGGCCTTCGTCTGAGCGGGGGACTTCTCCCGACAAGGCGGTGCCCGAAAGAACGGGAGGCCAGCTGGCTACACCCCCCAAAATCGCCTGGTCCTCTCCAAAGGTCCGGTCCCCGTGCAGCTCCATGAAATCCGGAAAAAGAGCATCAATGTAATCCCGGGTATATGGCCGGTTGGGATGGCGCGAAAGCTGGACTTTCTGCCAAGGGGTGAGCTTCGTATAGGTCTCATCAATGAGGGCCTCTACCTTTTTTTCAAGGATTTTGATTTCTTCCGAAAAATCGACGCCTTCTTGCTTGGCAAGATCCTGAAGGTCTTTCAATTTTTTCTCTAAATTGACAATCGGCTTTTCGAATTCAAAGAATGCTTCCATGAGGTCAACAAGCTAGCACGGAGGGGCTTGGCGTTCTACCCCTCAGTTAAATAATTGATGAATTTCGTACAATGATAATCAAAGCTTGAGTGCTTTATCAGGGAAAGATACTCTGAAAAGGATGGTGGAAAAAAAGCAAGAAGTTGCTGAACCAGAAGTCGACCTGGCTTCCCTTGAACAGGCGGTGCAGGCAGCCGCTGACAAGGCCGAGCGGGACCAATCCGGGGAAGAGGTTGAAGAGCGCTCGTTTGAGCTCAATACAAGGAGTGTTGTTGCTGGTTCAAAAAACGCCGCGCGCAGAGCCACGGCCGCTTTTGCGAATGTCTGGGGCGAGATGTTCAAGGCGCTCTTTGGCAAGGACCGGGTCGCGCGCCGGATGGCTTTCCTGTTTTTTCTGGGAGTCATTGGGGTAGTAACTGCCTTCACGCTGACTTACCGGCGGTATTCGAAAATAACGGATCTGAGCAGCCTTCAGGGTACCGGTGTTGAAGAAACTTCGAAAAACCTGAGTGAGTTCATTCAAAAACAATCGGACCACGCGAAAAAGAAATTTGCGACGCTAGCGCTTGGAAAGTTCACGGTCGATCTGAAACCTGTTGAGGGAATTGCTTTGAGCAGGGGTGTTCTTAATGTGGCGGAGCTTGAAATCACCGTTGAATGCGACAATAAGGAAACCCGCTACTACATCGAAGATCACCTGACCCGCACGCGCGATCAGGTGACCGGGGTTCTGACTTCAGTGGATCGCGAAGAGCTCTTGACCCGGGACGGAAAGCGCAAGCTGAAGAAGCGACTCCTGGATCACCTCAACGCCTGGCTTCCCGCTGGTAATAAAGTGGAAGATCTTTTCATTTCCAATCAGCTTCTGAACTGATTTTTGATTCATTTCAGGCAATTCTGGTCAGGCAATCTTGGCCAGTTCCTCCATTTCGAAATCATTGCTCTTGGGGCCTTTGATTTTATGCCGCTTCAGCATTTCAAAAAGTGTACTCCGGGCCACGCCCAGGATCTTGGCTGCCTGGGCCCGGTTACCACGTGCCAGGCGGAGGGATTTGAGTAAAAGGACGCGTTCCATTTCCTGCAAAGTGAGTACGGGGACTCCCAGTTCCAATTCCGGGGTTTTGCCGATATTTTGAGGCGTCAGTAGAAATGCGAAGGCCTCTTCATTCAGGATAGGCGCGAAGGGCCCAGCCATGCCGCTGGCTCTTTCGATCGCATGACGAAGCTCGCGGACATTGCCCGGCCAGGCATGGGCTTGGAGGCGCAACATGGCTTTGGGTGAAATGGATCTTTGAAGTTCGGTTGCAAAGCGCTGAGCCAGCATTTCGACATCCTCCGGGCGGGAGCGAAGCGAGGGAATTTCTATCGTGATCGAGGCTAAGCGGTAATAGAGATCGCGTCGGAAGCGGCCCTCTTCCACGAGCTTTTGAAGGGGGTGATGGGTGGCGCAGAGAATGCGGACATCCGCTCGCGAAGGACGGTCTGCGCCGACGGGTCTGATCTCGCCGTTCTCCAAAAATCGTAGAAGCTTTACTTGAATATCTAGTGGTAAATCTCCGATTTCATCAAGGAATAAGGTTCCATTATGAGCTTGCATGAGCGCGCCAGGACGGTGGTTGACCGCGCCTGTAAAGGCACCTTTGACATGGCCGAAGAGCTCACTCTCTGCCAGCGACAAAGGGAGTGCTCCGCAATGGAGCGGGACGAAGGGGCCGGAAGCGCGTTCGCTCCAAGCATGAATGAGATGGGCGAGCACTTCCTTGCCGGTGCCCGTTTCTCCAGCCAGATAGATCGAGAGCGGAGTGGGGGCTGCTTTTTTAGTCAGCCACAGGATCTGCCGGCCTTCTTCTGAACGAGTCAGCCAATGCCGAACTTGCGGGGGTTGTGAGGGCAGGGCGGCTTCGGAGAAGACGGGTTCAATCGTAAAACGCGTTTCGCCGAGCGCAACCGGCAGGCCGGCCGGAACATGGCAGTCCCGAACGGCAATATCCCCGAGGACGCAGGGGGGCGCTTCTGGGGCCGTTTTTAACCAGAAAGGCGAAAGCGGGGAGGCGATTTTGGGGAGTGCACCCGGAACGTTGTTGATAAGGGAGTTCGGGAAAATATAAGCGGCTTCTTTGGGCGCGGTCGGGTCCCGCAGCATGATGTTTGAGGTCTCGGAGCGCCCGAGAGTAACGGCTCCTTTTAAAGGGAAGATTCGGGTTTCGCCTGAGGGATCGCAGATTCGGATTTGCCAGAGCATGAAAGTCTCCTTTTTCGAGATGGTTTGAATTCTTGAATGGGCTGCTTAGAGCAAGGGACGTTCCACGAGGCAAGCCAAGCCGATCGTGAATCGGACTCCTTCTGCGGCCCTCAGATTGCTCCCCGCGTCCGGATAAGCTATCGTGTAGGGGTTAGCTGAATAACCGCGGTACGGATTTGGATCAAAAGGTTCACTTTTGAATCCAAATCCCGGAAAATGAGGATTATGCCAGGCGAGTTTATTGTCACGTTGGGAGATGTTTCGAATATCCCAGGAATGTTTGAGGGCCACTTTCTGAAGGGGCGGAGCGAACCCCGGATAGCAATGGTGGGACGTTCCAACGTGGGGAAGAGTTCGCTGATCAATGCCTTGTTGCAGGCCCGTCTGGCTCAGGTCAGTAAAGAGCCAGGCAAGACCCGGGCGATCCATTTTTATCTTTGGAAGGAAATGGGCAAAATTGTCGCTGATCTTCCCGGCTATGGTTATGCCCGCGCCGGCCATGATGAGAGGGATCGATGGGCCCGGTTCATCAATGCGTATTTGAAAGAAGATGGGAATCTTGAGCGCGCCATGGTTCTGCTCGACGCCCGTCATGGTCCGACAGAGCTGGATCTGGAAGCAATCGGGTTCTTGAGTTTGAAAGGGATTCCCGTCACGTTTATCATGACCAAGTTTGATGCGCTCAAAACCCAGTCTGATCGCGCCCGCAGGAGCAAAGAAGTGAATGCGGTACTCAAGGACATGGGGTATGGCCCGAAGGATGTCTACTGGGTTTCGGCAACTAGCAAGGATGGTTTGAAAACGCTGACCCGGGCAATCTCGGTCGGCAAGTATGGCGATGAGGAGAATGACTGATGCCGGTACAGGTCTTTTTGGGAGCGGCAGTGGAGTTTTTTTTAATTCTGTTCAGTTGCATATTTCTGCTGAAACCCCGGCTCCTTTTCGGGGAATGGTCTGAAAAGGCTGGCTCAGCCTTGACGTTTCTTGGAATGTTCTTTGTCTGTCTGTGCTTCTGCTGGTCCGTTATCCTGGGTGGTGTTTTGTTCGTGAACGGCTACATCGTTTAGAGGTCTCATGAAGAACAAGCACATGAAAATCGGTGTGGTCGCGCCCTCGTTCAAAGTTCCCTTGATCGAATTCCAGCTCGGGATCGAGCGGATTCGTGAAGAAGGGTTCTCGGTCCAGGTGCATCCCCAGTGCAAGCAGAGTCAGTGGTATTTTGCAGGAACGGACGAAGAGCGGGCCAAGGCGTTTTTTGAATACGCGATGGATCCGGGCTTGAGGGCGATCTGGTATGCCCGGGGGGGCTACGGTGCTGGACGACTTTTGTCGCATCTGGATCGTCTGACGAAAATGCATGGCCTGCCACCTCGGAAATTGCTGCTCGGATTCTCCGACGCCACGGCAATGCATGAGTACGTCAAGAATCGCTGGGGCTGGCATACTCTTCATTCTCCGATGCCCGGCTTGCGAAGTTTCTGCGCGTTGAAATCCAGTGAATGGCAGGCGATCCTGGGTTTTCTGCGCGGAGAGAAAATCACAAATCCCTGGGGTCCCAAGCCGCTGAAATTCCAGGATGGGGCGCCGTCCAGGGACGTGGTCGGGGAACTCGTGGGCGGGAATCTTACGGTCGTGACCTCGCTCGTGGGGACTCCTTACGCCGTGGATGCGCGTGGGAAAATTGTGTTCTTCGAGGATGTGGATGAGGCGCTTTACCGGATTGACCGGATGGTCCAGCAGTTGCTGGATTCCAAGGCTCTCGAAGGGGCCAAGGCAATCGTATTGGGCAACTTCCTGAGTTGCCGGGACCCGGTCCCACTGGTGCTCGGAGTGAAGCCTACGGCCAAAAACATGATGAGAATGATCCGGTCTCCCAAAAAAAATGAGCTGGTCCGGCTCCGTAAGCGGCTGGTGGCCGATAAGGCGATTCGCGAAATTTTCGAGCGTCTGGGGCGGGAATTAAAGATCCCGGTGGCCTATGGGCTGCCTGTCGGGCATGGCCCTGAGAAAACGCCGCTTCCGCTTGGGGCCAAGTACCGGCTCGGGCGGGACGGGGCTTTGACTCTGCTACAGTGGGAGTGGACAGACGCCCGGAAATAAGTTAAAAAACTGAATCTGTATCTCAGATTGTGGCTTCCTGGCGGAATGGTATACGCGGTGGACTCAAAATCCACTGTCCGTAAGGGCGTGAGAGTTCGAGTCTCTCGGAAGCCACCATTTCGTTGCAGAAGGGACCACTCACCTTACGAGTGCAGAGCCGAAAGGCGAAAAATCCTAACATCACGGAAAGATGAAGGCCTATGGGGCTAGCCCCTTGGAAGCCATCGGT